>Ga0187781_10000002_pt1 | contig 266171 bp, 233 predicted proteins | sample 0715_SJ02_MP02_2_FD_132447 | JGI IMG/M metagenome (GOLD analysis project Ga0187781, IMG submission 132447) | Tropical peat soil microbial communities from peatlands in Department of Meta, Colombia - 0715_SJ02_MP02_20_MG | ecosystem: Environmental > Terrestrial > Soil > Wetlands > Peat...
CTCGAGTTGCTTCAGCGCTCCGATCATCTGTGCTTCCGTGTGCTTGCTCACCGACATCGTTCGTTCCCCTTCCTTTCGTCCGAAATCATAATCGACTTCGTGCCGTTTCAGGGGAGCAGACCATTAGGAGCAGGGGGAGGCACGGATACGGAGATTGCGCTGCTGAACGGGGCGGAACAGGTGGATGCGGTGGAAATTGACCCGATGCTAGTGACGTTGTCTGAGCGATTCAATGCTTCGGGAATCTACGAGAATCCGAAAGTCCGTGTCCACGTCGACGATGCGCGAGCTTTCCTGCGACGGTCAAGCGGCGGATATGACATGGTGGTCTTCGGCTTTCTAGACTCACAAGCACTGTTTAGCTCGATGACGAATATCCGCTTAGATGGTTATATCTACACTGTGCAGAGCATGCAGTCGGCCTTTCGGTTGCTAAACGACAACGGAGTATTGTCTATTTCCTTCATGGCTGGGCACGAGTGGCTCGCCCGCAAGTTGGTCCGAATGGTGGAGGTGGCTACTGGCCAGATGCCTACCGTCTACGAAAGTCAGGGACAAGTGGTTATCTGCGCCTTCCGTGGTCAGCACGCGGACCCACCGCCGCAGTACGGCCGGTTCGTGCGCACAGTTTTCCCGGCTGGCGACGACTTATCCGACGCGGTGGCTCCTACGGACGACTGGCCCTTTCTTTACCTTTCTCGCAAAACCATCCCGGCTGACTATCTCATCGTGATTGGAATTCTGCTGGCGATGACGATACCGCCGGTGTACGTGTTACGTGGCCGAGGGTTCGGCATGAACGACGGCCACTTTCTGTTTCTGGGGCTTGGGTTTCTGCTGCTGGAGACGAAGAGCATCTCGGACTGTTCACTCTACTTTGGCACTACCTGGTTTGTAACCATGGTGGTTGTGGCGGGCGTTCTTCTGATGGTGCTGGCTGCAAACATGGCGGCCATGCCCATGAAGCGTTTCCGGCCGTGGCTATACGCCCCGCTAATCGCAACTCTGCTTCTGCTCTACTTCGTCAAGCGCGACTCCATTCTGGCGCTAAGTTTCGATGAACGATTATTGTGGTCTCTTCTGGTGGTGCCGCTACCGATCTTTTTTGCCGGATTGATCTTCTCTACGACGTTCCGCCAAGCGTCGAACCCATCGTCGTTCTTCGGCGCAAACCTGATCGGAGCCATGATCGGCGGATTCTGTGAGTACCTCAGCATGATAATGGGCAACCAGAACCTGATGTTTCTCGTAGTTGGAGCGTACTTAGTCAGTTTCGGTCTCCAAATGCGGCTGATGAAAAGGGGATTACCGACGTAAGAGTGGGACGCCGTTTTCTGCTGCGCTGTTCTAACGCCCTTCGCTAGCCTGAGCAAGGACGCGTGTGTTCGAAGCGTCTGCAGGCTTGGCCGTGATTCTCCTCACTCTGATTCATCGCTCGAACGATCCCACCTCCTTCGCGATCTGGTGCGTGATCGGCTTCTGCGCCGGCATTGGATTGTTCCTCTACGGCTTCCGCCTGTTGCAGCGGCGACGCCTGATCCTGGATACGCCGTTCTCCAAGATTCGCAGCGCCTCAATGGGGATGGTGGAAGTCAGCGGCCTGGCTGCAGGCCCGTACACCATGATTGCGCCCATCACGGGACGGCCCTGTTACTACTACCGCACTCAGGTCTGGGAGTGGAAACAGGAGGGCAAGAACAAAACTTGGGTCAAAGTTGCCGGCGAACGCATGCACGTCCCGTTCTTTGTGGACGACAACACCGGCCGCTTGCTGGTCGATCCGCGTGGCGCCGAAATGGACCTGCATTGCGACTTCAGCCAGGAGTTTAGCAATTCGTTTTTCAACAACAGTCCAGCTCCGCCGAATGTGGTCGGTTTTCTGGCGCGCAGGGGCATCTCCACGATGAACAAGATCAAAGTGGAAGAGGCTTGTATCAAGCCCAAGAACGCACTGTTCATTCTGGGGACGCTGGCCGAGAATCCCGGGCTCGAGCTCAAGCCGGAGCCAATCGTGGATTACGAAAACGCGGGCGGCAGCCGCTCCGGCAGGGTCTCCTTTTCCATCAATTCGTTTACGATCTCGACGGGGATGTTTGGCAACAACCGGGATGCCTCCCTCGAGCAGCGGTTTGCTGAGCGCTTCGACCCGCCGCCACAGCAGGTTCGGACCTTTGCGAGAGTTACTGGGAGCGCGGCAAGCCAGCCGGTCAATCAGAGAGTCGCAGATGCGATGCTGAAGGCGGGCATCTCGAACCCGCCAGCTCGGGCTGCGGCAGGACTGGTTTCAGTCGCCGTAGGCACTGGAGTGCAGGTTGCCAGAGATCCATCAGCCACAGCCGACACTGGAAGCGGCGCTGGGCCGGTCGATCCGGCGGCGGACGGTTTCGATGCGCATCCCCGGACAGTGTTGATGCGTGGGGAGAACAACAAAACGTTTCTCATCTCCTGGCGCAGCCAGCGGGAAGTCGCCCAAAACCTGGGATGGAAGAGCACGCTGATGATCTGGGGTGGGCCGGTGTTGGCCCTCCTTAGTCTTTATTTCTTTTTGAGCGTCGAGCATCTGCTGGCCCCGCCATAAACGGATTGCGAAGGCACAGAGTCGCTCAGGATTACGCCACCTCAAACGACGAGCCCGAGTTCAAACTGAGGTTCCGTCCAGCCGCCGCACTGGATTAGGCTCCCGCTCCGTCTAGTACAATCGAGGGCGTGAGCGACGCCGTCCGCATAGGAATCCTGGGCGATTTCAACCCCGAATTTCGCTCCCATCACGCCACCAACGACGCGCTGCAACATGCGGCCCGCAAACTCGACCTCACAATCGAGTCGGATTGGATCCCCACTCCGTCGCTGACCGGAGCAGGGACGGAAGAGAAGCTGGCTGAGTACGACGGCCTGTGGGCCTCTCCCGGCAGTCCTTATAAGAGTCTCGAAGGCATGCTCAAGGGTATCGAATTCGCGCGGCGGCGGGACTGGCCTTTCCTCGCGACCTGCGGCGGATTTCAGTACACTTTCATCGAGTTTGCCCGCAATGTGCTCAACATCAAGGACGCAGACACGGCGGAAAACAATTCCGGATCAAAGAACATCATCATCTACCCGGTGGCGTGCGCCGTGCCGAACCGCAAGGACAGCGAACCCAAACTTTCCGGCCTGATCCCGGAGATCCGCCTGCGGCCGGGGTCGTATATGCAGTCGTTTTACGGCAAGGGGAAAGAAACAGTCACGGAAGAGTTTTTCTGCGACTTCGAAGTGAATCCCGATTTCGAATGGGCCGCCATGGAAGCCGGGTTTCCGGTCGTGGCGCGGGGATCACAAGGCGAGGTTCGCGCCATCGAGTCGCCGGCGCACCGCTTCTTTCTGGCGACGTTGTTTCAGCCGCAGTTGTCGTCCACCGAGAAAAAGCCCCATCCTCTCGTGTTGGCATTCGTGCAGGCGGCGGCCGACTGGAGCAAAAAGAAGCTCGACGACTGCGTGCTGGAATAGAGCGAGGCTTCAAGATGGCAAGGTTTCAGAGTTTCAAACACTCGCGGTGCGATGCCCCAACCTTGAAACTTTGAAACCTGTTTTCTCCGGTTACTAAAGTCCAGACACCCAGCACGTTACCGCCCCATCACCATGCGCATCTGGAGCGGAGAGTGCGGTGCCGCTAGAGTAGTGACGATCGGTCGCCCTCCCCAACAACCCCGCGTCCGTCGGAGCTGCGCGCCATGCACATGCAGTTGGCCAACTCGTTTCGCATTCCTTTCACCACCCTGATCAGTTACATCCCGATCATCGCCACTGTGGTGACGTGTTTTTTCAGTGTGATTCTCGCGCGGGCCACGCTGCGCTACGTGGAAGCCACCGACAAAGGTCTGGCTCTCGCCCGCGAGGAATTCGAACGCGAATGGTCGCCGGACCTGCACATCAAGATGGAGCGCATTTCGGCCACCGAGGCGAAGGTGATCGTAACGAATCTAGCCAAGACCTCGGTGCTGCTCCAACTTCTGCAATTGCGCAAGCTCTCTCACGCTATGCCATTCGAGCGCTGCCGACTGAACGATCCCCTGGTCGGCGGCATGACTTGGACGCAGGAAATGGGCAAGCGCATTCTGGCCTGCACCGGACACGAATTCGAGGGACCGATCGCAGCCTGCATTACGTTTTATGCTTCAGGCCGCATGTTCCGCACGGACTGGTTTCGGTCGCAGATTCAGGTTCGCGAGGGGCGGATTGCCAGTCTCGAACCCAGCACCATGCCGACCCGCCGCGTGCGCGTCATCGAGCGCAAAGGCCCGGAGCGAAGGCGCGACTTCGTGCAGGACGTGACCGCAGACGTAGCTCTGGATAAAACCGAAGCCCCGCCGCCACCCGATGAGAAGTTCTTTGTGACCGGAGCCTGAGGCCTGCCGCGTCCGCGAGTTGCGCCCTGGCGGACAGTCCGTTCGGACCCAGGCTTCGCTCTACGTCCGCGCGATGAAGCGCAACGAAGCGGAATTCATGCAGTAGCGCAGGCCTGTGGGGTTAGGCCCATCGTCGAAGACGTGGCCAAGGTGGGCATCACACTGGGTGCAGGAAACCGCGGTGCGCACCATGCCGTAACTGGTGTCGCGGGTTTCTGTGACATTCTCCGCTGCGATGGGGTCCCAAAAACTCGGCCAGCCCGTACCCGAATCAAACTTCGTGGCAGAGTCAAACAGCGCATTGCCGCAGCAGATGCAGCGGTAGATGCCCGAGTCGTGCAGGTTCCAGTATTTGCCGGAGAAGGCAATTTCAGTGTCGGCGTTGCGGGTGATGTCGAAGACTCCGCTGGGGAGCTGCGTGCACCACTCCTCCGCAGTCTTGACAACTTTGGCAACGCGGGCTTTCTGGAGGCGTTGGCCGGAGTCGGAAAACAGAACAATCGTGACCTCTTTCGGCCCGCTTGGCGCGGCGGCTGCAGCTTCGAGCACATGCGGTCGTCTCCAGCGCCACAGCGCCAGCCCGCCCAGGGCAGTGGCCGCGCTCGCCAGGAACACGCGGCGTCTGAGGTCTGCCGGTTCTTTGCGATCAGAGTCTGAATCGAACATGGCTCGCTCCTACTTGCCTGTATAGAGGTCAGGAAATTCCTGCCGCAAGTGTTCAACCTTAGGGGCGTCGTTGTAGCGGATGTAAGGCTGGTCCGGATGTAGGGCGGCATAGTTCTGGTGATAGGCCTCGGCGGGATAAAAGGCCTTTAGCGGTACAACCTGGGTCACAATGCGGCGCGCGAAAACCTTGGCGTTGTCGAGTTGAGCGATGTAAGCTTCGGCGATGCGTTTCTGCTCGTCGCTGCCATAGAAGATCACGGAGCGGTATTGCGTGCCTTCGTCGGGACCTTGGCGATTGAGCTGGGTCGGATCATGCGCCACTGAGAAGAAGATCCGCAGCAATTCGCCATAGGTGATCTGCGAGGAATCGTAGACCACCTGCACCGACTCGGCGTGGCCGGTTTCTCCCGTGCTGACGATTTCATATTCGGCAGTCTTGGCGGAACCGCCCGAGTAGCCTGAGGTCGCGCTTATCACGCCTTTTACATGCTGGAAAACAGCCTGGATTCCCCAGAAACATCCGCCGGCAAAGACGGCTGTCTGTTGCGCGGGTGCGGAAGCGCGCTTTGCGTCCAGATCGGGCGCAGGAACGGCGAAGGCACTGCCTCCGGCCTTGGCGTTGCAGGCTGTGGCTACAATCACACAAACTCCAAGAATTGCGATGCGCGCGGAATAGCCGGCTTTTTTCATCTCCCCCTCCCCATTGCGGCAGTTACCGCATTGGAGTCTCGAGGAGGGAGAAAAGTTACAGACCGACGCTGGTAGGACTAACCGGAGCAGTCCGGCGGGACGATGGATCGTGCTGCCCAAGCTCGATCTCCGCTTTGGGGGCCGGCTTTTTGCTGTGATTTACGTCCTTGCGTTTTCGCGCGGGGCTGGGATAATCGCCCTTCTTTTCTGCCGAAGGAGGCTCGATGGTACTTTTCATATGCACTTTGCGGGTTAAGTGTCGGGTTGTCAGCTCCGAACCGCGAGAGACTTCGCTGGCCTCACCCACGGCAAACGCTACGATGAGCAAGAACTGTACGAAATTGATCCTGATGGGGCCTATGGGTGAACTTTCGAGCTTACGACGAGAACAAGTGGGCGCAACGGGGGGTCGTTTCAAGCCATACGCTACCTCAATCCCTAGGGTGACGACAGTCGCCTTCTGCTTGCTCGCGACGCACACCTACCGGCACACTTGGTTGACTATTTTGCGAGCTAACGCATATGAGTCTACAATGAAAATGCCAAGCTACAAAGCGGCATTGACCGACGTGACCAGGACAGAACTGCAGAACAAGGTGGGGGAGAAAGCACAAATGCCGAGTAACTGAAGCTGAGGAAGGACAAGGGGGGAGAGCTATGAAAGGGAGGGAGAACTATGAAAAAGATCATATTGATTGTAAGCCTATGGTTGGGTGCGGTTGCCTCAGCCTATGGCGGCTCTCTCATCTGTGTTTCTGATGGAGGCTACCCTTACTGCGGCGGCGCTTGTCAAGGAGCAGAGTTTTGTATTATCTCCAGCGATCCTCCGTACTGCGAAACCCGCTATGACGACTGCGGCCCGTGCGAGCCCTGCTTGCAGTGCGGACCGGGTTGTTGCGCCAGCTCGAAAAACGGCAAGACTAAGTGCGGCCTGAAGAAGACCGCGCTCGCGCTAGACGGTGCACCGCGGGCCCCCACTGACCATCTGAGCGAGTTCTTGGCGGACGCCGATGCAGGAGTGTTCGACGGAAAAAAGATTTACATGAGCTTAGGCAGTCCCTTAGCGAAGCAACTCCTCGAGGTCCCTGTGAGCCACTGGAAGTCCTTTACACAGAAAGTGGTTCTGAAGGGTTGGCAGCCTGACAAAGGCCTCGACCCCAAGCTGCAAAAAGAAGGGACACCTCAAATCCTCCTTGAGATAGAGACTAAGACTGGGCATAAGTTGGTGATTCATCTGGTTGATGTTCCGCCGATGAAAAAACAAAGCTAGGCGGCAGGGAAGGCGAGGAGGGCTGGAGGAATGGCCGGGAGAGAGGCAGATTTTTTGGCTTGCTCGGCGACCAAAGAGGCGGGGCAGGTGAGTACTGTGGAAGGAGCGTCCGGTTTTTCGTTGTGATTTACGTCCTTGCGTTTTCGCGCGGAGAAGGGATAATGGCGCTTTCTTCGTTCCGGACGGCGACGTGGTCCTGAATCTGAAGATCACGCAATCGGGCGTGGATGACAAGTTCCGCATGCTCGTCCCGGTCTACCTGGAAATGGCCGATGGCAATGTTGGGTTTCTTGGCCGGGCGCGGATAACGGGAAACAAGACCATCGACCAGAAGATTCCGCTGAAAGGCCTGAAAACCAAACCGCGCCGAGTTGCCCTGAATTACTACGACGATGTGCTGGCCTCGCCCTAGGGAATGGGGACGCTAGCCAAGCGGATAGCGGCAAGCGCAGCGAGGTGCCGCAGGGTGCTAGCGAGTCAGATGCAGGCCCGTGTCCTCGCGCTCGTCGTTGTAAACGTGTAAGGTGACTTCCTTCGCGAGGCGGGCGGGCGTGCCATCGGCAAACTTGATGCCTTTGAGGTCGGCGGAAATAATGTAGTCAGCTTCTCCGGCGGGCACGCGTTGGGCAAACTCGCCGCGGTGGTCGGAGTAAAGTTCCCAGCGGACCTTCCTGGGTTTGTCTGTAGACTTGCGGATCTTAACCCGGATGCCGTACACGGGGCGGTCATCCGGCCCCCAGACCGTGCCGAAAATCAGTGCGTAGGGTTGTCCGGGTTTAACTTGCTGCGCGGCAGAAACGGGGAGTGGGGTCAGCCCGGCAAGAATCGTGAGCAGGAGCAGAAGCCCGGAGGGGAACCGACTGGGACAACTCGGGCGAACTCTAGGAATAGTCACCGTCTTCGTTTTCCTCGTCCGGTTCGTCTTCGTCCTCTTCGTAGCCCTCTTCCACGGCCTTCAATTCGAGCGGACTGGTAGTGACAACTTCAAAATCGGTGCCGCACTCGGGGCAGGAAATGACTTCTCCCTCATCGACTTCTTCTTCGTCAATGTCTAGATCGGTTTCGCATTCGGGACACAAGACCATAACCCCTCCCTCACCCATTAGAGCCTCCTGATAATATTTAGATTCTCCCCGGCAGTTGGTCAAGTGGGGCGGGCCTTGGGCCGGCATTTCGTTGTAACCGGCCGTCTACATGGGGTTTGCTCAAGAAATGGTGCACCTCTCGACACCGACATGTGTGATAGTCGCGGCCGTTCTGCTGCTGGCAATTGGAAATTGCCCGGCGCAGCAGGTGGCCTCTGATCCAGCAGCAACTGCCGACCCGCAGATAGCGGCGGCGCTGCAGCAGGTTTCGGCACAGCGCATTCAGGCGAAAATCGAAAAGCTGGCGAGCTTTGGGACACGGCTGACGTTGTCCGCACAGGATCCTGCATCCATCGCATCTGGCCGAGGCATTGGCGCTGCGCGGGAATGGATCAAGTCGGAATTCGAACAGTACTCGAAAGAATGCGGCGGTTGCCTGGAAGTGAAAACCGACAGCTTTACCGAACCGGCCGGCGAGCGCATTCCCCAGCCGACGAACATCACCAATGTTTATGCGGTTCTGAAAGGGACGGATCCGGTGAGCGCGAAGCGCGTCGTGCTGGTGACCGGCCATTATGATTCGCGCAACAGCGACACGCTTGATGCGATCGGCGCTGCGCCCGGAGCCAACGATGACGCCAGCGGAACTGCGGTCAGCCTGGAGTGCGCGCGAGTGCTGAGTAAGATGAAATTTCCGGCGACGATCATCTTTCTGACCGTTGCAGGAGAAGAGCAAGGGCTGAACGGCAGCCGTCATTTTGCCAGGATGGCAAAGGACGCGGGCTGGGACATTGAAGCGGCGCTAAACAACGACATTGTGGGCGGAGACAAGAATCCCGAACAGGATCATTCCCTTGTGCGCCTGTTTTCCGAAGGTCTGCCGGCGACGGCTAGCCAGCAGGATATGCCTCGCATGCGCTGGCTGGGTGAAGAGAGTGATTCCGGATCGCGGCAGTTGGCACGCTACGTCGCTGATGTGGGGCGGACCTATGACACGGGGGTAAAGCCGATGCTGGTTTTCCGGCTGGATCGCTACCTGCGCGGTGGCGACCACTTGGCATTCAACGAGCAAGGATTTGCCGCGGTGCGATTCACCGAGTTTCGCGAGGACTTTCATCACCAGCATCAGAACGTGCGTACGGAAAACGGCATCGAATACGGCGACTTGCCCAAGTTTGTGGACTTCGATTACGTGGCGCGGGTGGCGCGCCTGAATGCGGCAACGCTGGCCTCGCTGGCTGCGGCCCCGGCGCCTCCGGCGAACGTGCGCCTGTTGACCAAAACGGTGGAGAATGATTCAACGCTGACGTGGGAGGCTCCGCCAGGCTCGCCGGCGGCCGAGTATGAGGTTCTGTGGCGGGCAACGACCAGCCCGGAATGGGAACATGTACTGCGAGTCGGCAACGCTTTGCGCGCCACGCTGCCGATTTCCAAAGATAATGTCATCTTCGCGGTGAGGGCGGTGGATCGAGCCGGCCATCGCAGTCTGCCGGTAGCGCCACTGCCGGAGCGATGAGACTGTTAGCATAAGAGGCGGCCGACGGGGCGGCCGTGGATATGTCTAGGAACGTTTCTTTCGAGATGGGCTTCCCGCGGTTTCGGGGCGCGGTGCGGCAGATCATTCTGGCCAGCATCGCGATTTACATCGTCATCCTGCTGTTGGAGTCGTTTGCGCCGAAAACGGGCGGCAAGTTTTTGGAGCTGTGTGTTCTGGATCCGGAGCACGTGCTCCATGGGGCGGTATGGCAGTTCGTTACCTACGCCTTCATGTATGTGGATCCGCTAGATTTCGCCCTGTCGTTGGTGGGGATCTATTTTCTGGGTTCGGCGGTTGAGGAGCGCATTGGATTCAGGCGGTTCTATGGTCTGTTCTTTGGAAGCATCGTTCTTTCCGCGTTCGCGGGATTTCTTCTTTCATTAACTGGAGGTATTGCACAGGGACCAGCGGCGGGTTCGGGAGCGGCCGCCAACGCCATCCTGATGGTGTTTTATCTTTACAACCGCGGCGCGCCGATCATGCTGTTCCCGATCCCGATCCGGATTCCGGTTAAGTGGATCGTGATGTTCGTGGCGGCGATCGAAACGGCGTATCTTCTGCTGAGCCACTTTGCGCTTTTCTACTGCATTCTGCTGCTCGGGCTGGGCGCGGGTTATGTGTGGTATGCGGCGCTGTTGAATCGGCGGGTTTCGCTGGGAATCGTGGAACGATACTACGGCTTGCGCAACTCATATTACCGCTGGAAGCGGCGGCGGGCGGCCAGGAAGTTTGAAGTCTACATGCGCCAGCACGATCAGGAAGTGCACTTCGACGAGCACGGAAACTACATTCCTCCCGACGATGAGCGCCGCAAAGGCAACGGGGGAGGGAAGTCGGGGTGGGTGAACTGAACTCGCCGTTCAGGCGGGCGCTCGCTTTCGCTCGCCGGGTCCTAGCCACGTCCGGCAGTGTGCACGCCACAAGTACGTGAAGAGGGCCATCACATCTCTACCTTGGGATGGACGGTTTCACGGAATATTTTTCCATGCGCTTCTTGAAAAGCAGAAGCACGCTCGGGCCAAATGAGATCAGCATGATGGCGATGCCCGTGGTGATGCCGAAGCTGGTTGCCACCGGAGCAGAGCAATCGTGACGGCGGCGGACAATGACGTGGGCAGGCACGGCAATGAGCAGTTCCAGTACGCTCCCACGGAACAACCACGCGACGGCGCGCGTGACCGGATCGTTGGAGTCTCTCCAGAGTCGGTAGAACACGACCGCCCAGATCAGCCAGGGAACGCCGAACACGATGAGCGTATTCACCGCGGCAGAATCGGAGAGAACGTCGAGGAACTTGTCTCCGCGGACACCTGCGCCGATGGCAAAGACGATATCCGCCGTCAGGATTGCCATGAGCAGCGCGGTCGTAACGGCGGAGACTAGGACATGCGTTCGCGGCTTAAGGCGTTTTTGAGTGGTGTCGACCCGCAACCAAAGAAGAAGGATTTGGCCCAGGATGACAAAGCCCGCGCAGATCCACGAGCCCCAGGACTGATAGACCTCTTCGAGATCGGCGGCGGCAGGTGTTGAGTTCGAGGTAAGAATCCACGCCGCCGGCACGAGCAAACCCAGAACAATGCCGATGAAGAAAAGGGAGATCACGCAACCCCATTTGTTCATGCCTCCTCCGTTCGGGGGGCGGTTGCCCCCAGAGGCCGAAGGGGATTATATAACTCACCCTCCCTGGCTGCCACGATCTGGCATGGCGCTCTCGGGGCCGCGCCGGTTAAAGAACACGTGGAAAGCGGAGAATATCCGCGCGGGCAGGTCTTGCTGCTTAGCCTTCCCGTTGAAGCCGAGATCGTGACCGGCGCCTTCGACTGCGAGCAGCTTCGTGGCAGCAGGAATCATCTTGATCGCCCGCTCGATTTCGGCGATCGAGCCGAAGGGATCGCACGTGCCGTGAACGAAGAGCGTCGGCGTGCGCAAGCTGGGCAAATGCGCGGTGCGTTGCTGCTCGGGTCGGCGTGGCGGGTGCAGAGGATACGAAAGCAGAAGCAGGCCAGAGACAAGGTCCGGCTCTTCGGAGCAAAGGATGCTGGCCTGCCGTCCTCCATAGGAGTGGCCGCCGAGGAAGATTTTGTCCTCACCCTGTCGCAGAGAACGCGACAAGAGTGGGGCAACCGCACTTGGATCACTTCCAGGAAAATCCCCACTTCTCCCAACACCGGGGAGAAGTGGGGCACCCAAAGCCTTCTTGAGCGCGTCAACGGCGTTTTTCAGGCCGGCGCGGTCGCGGGCGGCATCGCCGGAACCGGGCGGACCGAAGGAGCGCGACTGGCGATAAGGGAGATCGCAGCGCAGAACAGCGAATCCGGCGGCAGAGAAAGTCTCGGCGAGAGCAACGAGAAGCGGGGCCCGCGCGTTCGAGCCGGCGCCATGAGTAAGGACGAGAGCGCTGCCGTTGGCCACGTCAGGGAGATGGAGGAAACCGCGTACTGGGGGATCGACGCTGTTATCGAAGAATTCGCGAATGGACGTCCGAGGCAAGCAGCCATTTTAAATCGCCAGGCTTTCTCGAGGTGTCATCCCGACGCCCGGATGAGAGGTTCTCCTGTCGGATGCGGTATACTCTGTGGTTCTCTTAAGGGCCCCGGTCGCGAAACGGGTTCTTCAAGGCCGGTTTTCAAAAGCGCTGCGGCTAGTTCCATTCGACCCGGGAAGAGCCTTTTGCTCATAGCATGCGACTCATACCACACGAACCAAAGTTCTCCGAGCTTTTTGCCGAATTATCCGGCTATCTTACTGAGGGGGCCAGCCTGCTGCGCAGCATCCTGGAAGATCCCCACGATCTTGACATGAGGGTGGAGCAGGTTCAAGCCATTGAGCACAAGGGTGACCGGGCCACTTATGCGATTATCACCAAGCTGAATCAGACCTTCATCACCCCATTTGATCGCGAAGACATTCACCGGCTGGCTTCCTCGCTCGACGACGTTCTGGACTTGACCAACGTGGCGGCCACCCGCCTGCTCATGTACAAGATCACCGATCCTCCCCCTGTGGCGGCGGAACTGGCGGGATTGATCGTGCTGCAGAGCGAGGAACTGGCGCGCGGCGTATCGGTGCTCGAAAAGAACGGCTCGGTCATGAAGCACTGCGAGGAAGTCAACCGTCTGGAGGACGAGGCCGACCACGTGGTGCGCCGCGCGATCGCTCGACTGTTCGAGAGCGAAAAAGACCCGATCCAGCTGATCAAGCTCAAGGAACTTTACGAAACGCTGGAAATGGCCACAGACAAGGCCGAGGACGCCGCCAACGTTCTGGAAACCATCGTCCTGAAAAATGCCTAATCGTACCCGCCGTCAGCAAGAAATTGGAGGCCTCATTTCCCGGTGCGCATCGACGTTCTGCTCGTCCTGACCACGATCGTGGTCGCCCTCATCTTCGATTTCGTAAACGGGTTTCATGATTCAGCGAACAGCATCGCCACGGTTGTCTCCACGCGTGTGCTCTCGCCGAAACTGGCGGTGTTGTGGGCCGCCACCTTTAATTTCCTGGCCGCTTTCTTTCTGGGCACGGCGGTGGCGCAAACCATCGGCAGCGGCATGATTCATCTGGAGTTCGTGGACCAGTATGTGGTGCTGGCGGGGCTGTTCGGGGCCATTGTCTGGGACCTGTTTACCTGGTGGTGGGGCCTGCCCACTTCCTCATCTCACGCCTTGATCGGCGGATATGCCGGAGCGGCAATGGCGAACGCAGCACTGCACCATAGGAATGCCTCAATCTTCGCCGTCATCATTCCTCATGGGTGGTATCGGACGCTGATCTTCATCGTCGTGGCGCCAGTCATCGGACTGATTCTCGCCTTGTTCTTCATGGTTTCGGTTTCCTGGATTTTCCGCCGATCTTCGCCGCAACCGGTGGACCGGCTGTTTCGCAAGCTGCAGTTGTTCTCGGCGGCCGCCTATAGCTTGGGACACGGCGCCAATGACGCCCAAAAGACCATGGGCATCATTGCCGGAGCGCTTTACACCGGCGGGTTCATGAGCAAGTCTGACATGCTTACGGGCTGGGGACGCCTGCACTGGCCGATCATTCTGGCCGCCCATGCCGCCATTGCGTTCGGAACCTACCTCGGCGGCTGGCGCATTGTAAAAACCATGGGGCAAAGGATCACCAAACTGAAACCCGTGGGCGGCTGCTGTGCCGAAACCGCCGGCGCGATCACCCTGTTCGGCACCGCGCTGGTCGGCATCCCCGTGAGCACCACCCATACCATCACAGGCGCAATCGTGGGCGTAGGCGCTGTGCATCGCTTGTCGGCTGTCCGTTGGGGCATCGCAGGGCGCATTGTATGGGCCTGGGTTCTCACTATCCCGGCCGCCGCTCTGATGGCCGCAGCAGCCCTTGCGATCATGAGTTGGTTTACGTAAGAACCGATCGACGATACGAAGGCTACTTGATCTGATCCATCGCCACTTCGGTGAGAATCTCGTAAACCCTCACGATTTGAATCTCATTCCCGAGGCGGGCCCAGCAACGCAGCATGTCGGGATCTTCCTGGGCGGCGTGGCGGGTTTCTTCCGACTTCCAATAACGCAGGAAAACGTAGTGCCCTTCGCGGTCGCGATAGAGCAGATCGCGGCCGTAGCCCTTGGCGGCGACGATCGAGGCAAGTTCACGAAAGGTGGCCAGCGAAGCGGCCTCCATATCAGGAACGGGTTTCCACACGGCCACCGACAGGATTTCCTGGGGCATCTCTATTCCTCGATACTCACCGAGGGATTATAGCTCGGGGGCAAGCGGCGGCACTCACCGGGCGACCACCGCGACATAGGAGACCAGCCGTGGCACGGTCACTTGCACCTGTCCTACCACGTATGTGAAGGGGACAGGCGTATCGGCGGAATAGTCGGGCGAGACAAGAGTAACTGAGGTTGGCGCGTTCGACAGAGGAAAACCCACAGACACTCCATCCTGTTCCTGAAATCCCTGCGAATAGTTGTGGTTGATCAGATGCGCCACTGTGCGGCCGTCGCTCAACTGCGTGAGGTTGGTGGTGATATTCGCGGCAGACACGGTGATCGTGCCACTCAGATCCTGCGTATTGTGGTAGAGAGCGGCATGTGCCGGAGCCTCATAGAATGCCGCAGTCTGCTCGAACAGAGGCATCAGTCCGAGCTGCGTGGCGGTGGGGTCGCCGATGGTATCGAGAAGGTGCATGTTCAAATACACGGTCGCGGCCAGCGCTTCCGGGACATACATACGCCAGTAGTCCTGCTGCTCGGAGGGGGAAAGCGAAAGATAGCGGCTCATCACTCCGGTCGGCCAGTCAATAAAGGCTGCGACGGGAACAACGCGACCGTCTATGCGCGCGGAACGCTGCTTGATGCTCAGGAAAGCCTGCAGCAGAGACTGGGTTCCGTCGAGGTTACCGTCTGGAGTAAGCGGACAATAATCCACAGACGTGCCGCCGGGACCATCAGGGTTGCCGTCCCACAGGCCATTCATCTGGAAGTCCACGAAGGGCCAGACGCCATTGGCTGTGATCAAGATCTCTTTTCCGTGTTTCTCACGCGCGTAGTTGCGGAGGGTGAGAACAATGTCCTGCCAGTACACCAGGCTGGCATAAGTTCCGGTAAAAGTGCCGTTCTCCGGCTCGGGATGACCGCCCAGGATCGTTCCCCAATCCGCCGCCAGGGGATTGGCGGGATTGAGAGGGTTGGTCTGCCACCCATTTCTGGCCAGATAACCGCGGTAGTTGAACGAGCGTCCGCTCGAGCTGGAAGAAGCGCTGCAATTGAGATTGTCCGCCGCGGTCACGCCGAATTGAGTTTGCCAGTCTGATGGGTTCAGATTCGCATACTTGGCGCAGAGAAACCCGCCGAAGTCAGCGATGTCGGCGTCGTCAAAGCCCTCGTCGCCATTCCCATACGTGGCACCTTCGTAACTTTCATCCGGCTCGTCGAAAAACAGTCCGTTTACTCCGCCGTCAATCTGGATCTCACCGATTCCGACGATGTACTGGCGGTAAGCGGGCGAGGCCATGCTTCCCCTATAGAAATTCAGCGGCGCGTGAATCACGGGCTGGCCTTGTGCGTCGCAGGAAACGACTGAGTTGAACTGCGAAGGTTGAGGGAACTCGTCCTGGAAGAGAACGGTTGCGGTCGTTCCGCCGATAAACGTAATGTTGTCGGCCTGCGCCTGCGCCGGATAGTTCCAGTTGTAGTCAGATGTTTGCGTCCCACCGAGGTCCCACTGCTGCCACGCGCGGGGAACGATATTGGCGAGCATCTCCAGCACTTGTGGGTCGGCGGGAAGATTCATGCTTTCCTGGCTGAAGCCAAAGACGGTGAGATTGGACGTATCGGCTGTGCCGTAGACCGCGGGATTGATCGGAATTTGAGAGTAAGTTCCTCCGCCTCCAGCGGGATTGCTCGCAGCCGGCGTAGCGCACACCGAGGCCACTGGCGGCGCGGTCGAGTTCTGCGAGGCGGAACCGCCGCACGCAGCCAGGAAAACGGCGGCCACAACGATGGGCGCGCATCCGTGGAAGCGTCGCAGAAGCAGAAAATGTCCCGCCAAGGAACGATAAACCGGCACGACACCCCCAGCGAATGGATTGGCAGTGAAGAGTTTAGCAGTTCAGGAAATCACTGTCATAAGCGACCCGTATCAGCCCTGGCTGTATGCCGTCCCTTCCTGCTTGCCATGCGGCGGGCTTCTTCATCGGTCACGACGTGCAGACGCATGAGGTTGGTCGATCCGGAGGCCTGGCGCGTGCCGGATACGACGCCCAACACGTCTCCTGATTTCAGCACACCGTGGCGGACGAGATCCTGCTCGGCCATGGTCACCATCTGCTCGGCGGAGCGCGCCTGACGGCAGCGCACGGGATGCACGCCCCAGTAAAGATTCAGGCGATGCACCACAGGCACGACGTGAGTGAAAGCGTAGATCGGAGCTTTGGGGCGGTGCTTCGAGAGCATGCGCGCGGTATTGCCGGTTTCGGTGAAGACGGCGATCGCGCGCATGGGCAAATCTTCGGCGGCATGGGCGATGGATTCGCAGATGGTCTCCGCAACGGAAAGGCCGCGATGCTCGCGGCGGCGCGGCGACTGCATGAACTGGGCTATGTTGCATTCGGCTTCGAGAATGATGCGCGCCATAATCGAAACCGATTCGCGCGGATACTTTCCATTGGCGGTTTCCGCCGACAGCATGACGGCGTCGGAACCATCGAAAACAGCGTTGGCCACGTCGCTGGCCTCAGCCCGCGTGGGGCGCGGGTTTTCGATCATCGACTCCAGCATCTGGGTGGCTGTGATCACGGGCTTGCGCCAGGCGGCGGCGCGGCGTATCACATGCTTCTGAATGACCGGAACTTTCTCGGGAGCGACTTCGACGCCGAGGTCGCCGCGGGCAACCATCACACCGTCGGCAGCTTCCAGGATTTCTTCGAGGTTGTCGATGGCCTGCGGCTTTTCCAGTTTGGCGATGACTGGAATATCCCGCCGGTGCGCGGCAGTGATCTCCTTGACCATCGTTATGTCATTGGCGGTGCGGACAAAGGAAAGGGCGACGGCGTCGACCTCCTGGCGCAAGCCGAATTCGAGGTCTTCGCGATCCTTTTCGGTCAGCGCCGGAATGGACAGAGGAACGCCCGGGAGGTTGATGCCCTTGTGCTCACCCAGCACGCCGCCGTTGACGATCTCGCAGAGCACATCCTTGCCACGGATCGAGCGCACGCGCAGTTCGATCAGGCCGTCCGAGAGCAGGACGCGAGCGCCGGGAGAGAGTTCGCGGGCGAGATCGAGGAAGGTGGTAGAGATGCGGGTGGCGGTGCCGAGAACATCTTGCGGAGTGATGGTCACGACCGAGCCGGTCTTGAGCAGAATTGGTTCATGGCGCTCCAGCTGGCCAGTGCGGATTTTCGGGCCTTGCAGATCTTGAAGGATGCAGACGGTGCGGCGCTCGCGCTCGGCAGCGCGGCGCAGACGGGCGATGTTATGGGCGTGATCTCCGTGCGTGCCGTGAGAAAAGTTGAGGCGGGCGACGTCCATGCCGAGGTGGAGCAGGTCGCGCAGCAGCGCTTCGGAGTTGCAGGCGGGGCCGATGGTGCAGATGATCTTGGCGCGGCGGGCGGGTTGTTTCACAGCGTCTTTCAATTCTCTCCTTGAGCAGTAAAACCATTAGATATCCAAGATGCCCATGCTTCGTCATGCCCAGGCGAAGCCTTCCTGCGCGGGCGCGCGAGATGGAGTCTCCCATAGATTAAATTACCGATTGTATCTTACGGCCTAACCGTCACCGATCAGGTAAGCCATTGCACCGACTTGAGCACGGATGCGTAGGCCCCGAGTTCGTCGGCGGTGGTGCGCGCCTTCTCCTTCGACATGGCCTCGGACAAGCGTGGCGTGCATGTCGAAGTTCTGGTCACTCGGGGCAACTCTTAGTCGGCTGCTTTGTGGTGGTTGACCGCCTTCAATTCTTTGCCCAGCATGGCGCGGGGGAACAGCAAGGCGTTGAATTCCGCACCCACCAGCACGACCAAGGAAATCAGGTACATCCACACCAGCAGGGCCATGGCGACGCCCAGCGATCCGTAGATGGTGGCGAAGCTGCCGAAATGCGCAAGGTAGGAACGAAACAGAATGGTCACCGAAAACCAGAGAATGGTAGCCAGGGTCGCACCGGGAATCACGCTGTGCCAGGGCTGGGTGCGAGGGACGGCGTGATGATAAATCAGAGTCACGACCGCGATGCTGGTAAGACTGGCAATCAGCCAGCGCATTCCGCCCCAGAGCAGCAGAATATAGATGCTGAAGTCGGGATGGATGTAAGAGAGAATGCGCGTTTCAAACTTCGAACCCACGGCTACCAGCAGCGTGGAGAAGGTCATAGGGACAAGAGCAAAAACCACGAGCAGAAACGCGACCATGCGCTCTTTGACCAGGCCCCAGGTTTTGGGCAGTTCGTAACAGCGGCGGAAACCGTCCATCCAGGAGATGGTGACGCCGGAAGCGGTCCACAGGGTGACCAACGAGGTCGTGAGCAGGAAGCCGATGGGATGTTTCTGCGCTCCCTTGAGGTAGTTAACCACGGTCGTGTTACCCACGGGAAGGATACTGCCGAGAGCATAGGAGATTTCGCGCAGGTACGGTCCACCCTTGCGCCAGTTGGCGAGGCCGGAGCCAACGATCAGCAAGACGGGGAAGAAGGTGAGAATCATGGAATAGGCGGAAGCCTTGGCGATAGCGAAGGCATCGTGCACGAAGGCACGCCAGAACGCGAGCCTAAGAAGGCGGAGGAAACGAAACATGCGCTGCCTTAGCTTAGGGCCGCGGGGCACCGGGCGCAAAGAGGGAAGTGGAACAGGTTCCTCGAATTGCACTCGCTGGAGGGTCGCGGGCATGGGTGGCTCGAACGAATCGATTTTCTAAAGGCTGTCATCCTGAGCGAAGCGAAGGACCTATGCAGTTTTATAAGTTCCATGGTCCTTCGCGGCGTAGAACGCCGCTCAGGATGACAAAGCCATAATCACCTTGAAGCGAAAATGGCGTCTACTCCGCCGCGGGCAGTTCCGCGGTCAGTTCTTCGGTTTCGCCCTCGTGGCGCATCATTTCCAGAGCGCGCTCGGCTTCTTCATAAGCAGCCGAGACTTCGGCCTGGACCTTGGCGGCTGCCTCTTCCATCTCCGGCGAGAGGCGCACGTTGCGATAATACTCCATGCCGGTGCCGGCGGGAATAAGGCGTCCGACAATGACGTTCTCCTTGAGGCCGCGCAGGTGGTCCACCTTGCCGTTGATCGAGGCTTCGGTGAGCACGCGCGTGGTCTCCTGGAACGACGCCGCCGAAATGAACGAGTCGGTCGAGAGCGAGGCTTTGGTAATTCCGAGAAGCAACGGGCGACCCGTGGCCGGCTTGCCGCCTTCCCTTATGACGCGGTCGTTTTCTTCGCGGAACGCGAACTTGTCGAGCTTCTCATCGAGCAGGAGGATTGTATCGCCCACGTCTTCGACGTTCACCCAGCGCATCATCTGGCGGACAATCACTTCGATGTGCTTGTCCGAGATGTTGACGCCCTGCAGCCGGTAGACTTCCTGAATTTCGTTCACCAGGTAAGCCTGCAGTTCTTTTTCGCCAAGCACCTTCAGGATGTCGTGCGGATCGAGTGGGCCGTCCATAAGCGGTTCGCCGGCCTTGACACGTTCGCCTTCCTGGACGTTGATGTGCACACCGCGGGGCACCAGATACTCCTTCTCCGTGCCATTGTCGGCGACCACATAGACTTTGCGCTGGCCTTTCGAAACTTCGCCGAACTTGACCGTGCCATCAATTTCGCTGATGACCGCGGTGTCATGCGGCTTGCGGGCTTCGAAAAGTTCAACTACGCGCGGCAGACCGCCGGTGATGTCTTTGGTCTTGGTGGTCTCGCGGGGAATCTTGGCCAGCACGTCGCCGGGGCTGACCGTGTCTCCGTCGGCAACCATCAGGTGCGAACGGGAAGGCATCAGGTAACGCTTCGTCACCTTGCCTTTGATGACGATGGCGGGCTGGCGCTTCTCGTCGGGCGAATCGCCGACCACGTGCCGCGACAGACCGGTCACCTCGTCCACTTCCTCGTGGAGAGTGATACCGTCCTGCAGGTCCTTGAACTGCACCGTTCCGCCGACTTCGGTCAGAATGGCGAAAGTGTAAGGATCCCACTCGACCAGAACGTCGCCCAGCTTGACCTGGTCCCCCTCGTTAACCTTGACCTTGGCGCCGTACACGACGGAATAGCGCTCACGCTCGCGGCCCTTGTCGTCCATAATCGCGACTGAACCCTGGCGGTTCATGACCACCAAGTCGCCCGACTTGGCCTTGACGGTCTGCAAGCCGTGAAAGCGCACTGTGCCGCTGTTCTTGGCTTCCAGGCGTGACTGCTCGGAGACTCGCGATGCCGTTCCGCCGATATGGAAGGTACGCATGGTGAGCTGAGTTCCGGGCTCGCCGATGGACTGCGCCGCGATTACGCCGACTGCCTCGCCCAATTCGACGAGGCGGCCGGACGCCAGGTTGCGGCCGTAGCACATCACGCAGACGCCGCGCTTCGACTCGCAGGTCAGCACGGAGCGGATTTTCACCCGCTCGATGCCGGCCGCCTGAATGGCTCCGGCAAGGTCTTCAGTGATTTCCTGGTTGATATCAACAATAACGTTTCCGTCGTAGTCTTTGATCTTCTCGAGTGAAACGCGGCCCACGATGCGGTCGCGGAGCGGCTCGATGATTTCGCCGGCTTCGACGATTCCTTGCACGTAGATGCCGTCCACAGTGCCGCAATCGTACTCGCTGATGATGACATCCTGCGCCACGTCGACGAGACGACGGGTGAGGTAGCCGGAATCGGCCGTCTTGAGCGCCGTGTCGGCCAATCCTTTGCGGGCGCCGTGAGTCGAGACGAAATATTCGAGCACGGTCAGCCCTTCGCGGAAGTTGGCCGTGATGGGCGACTCGATGATTTCACCGGAGGGCTTGGCCATCAGGCCGCGCATGCCGGAGAGCTGGCGAATCTGCTGCTTCGATCCGCGGGCGCCGGAGTCGGCCATGACGTAAATCGGGTTGAGCTCGCCTTCCTTATCGCGCTTCTGCATCTCGACGAACATTTCGTCGGCGACCTTTTCGGTGATGCCCGACCAGATTTCGATGACTTTGTTGTAACGCTCGCCATTGGTGATGGCGCCGTCGAGATACTGCTGCTGCACGCCCACCACCTGCTTTTCGGCCTCGCGAACCAGAATTCTCTTGTTATCAGGAATAACCATGTCGTCAATGCCGATGGACAAACCGGCACGAGTCGCGAAGCGGAAGCCCAGCGACTTCACCTCGTCGAGCATCTTGACCGTGGTCTCGAGGCCAAACTGGAGGTAGCCGTAGTTCACCAGCGCGCCGATGCCCTTCTTCTTGAGCAGGCCGTTGATATACGGCATGCTGCGCACGCGGCCCTGGCTATCAAGCACGTACTTCGGAAGATGATCGTTCAGAATCGCGCGGCCGACGGTCGTGTTGATAAAGGCGCGCTCGACATGCACCGGCTCGGTGTGAATGATGTCCTGATCGTCGTAGGCGGTGGTCAAATCGATCAATTCACCGGAGTAGCGCAAACGAATCGGAGAAAGCGTTTCCACCTCGCCCGCATCCAGCGCCAGCAGGACTTCCTCGATGTTGGCGAAGGCGCGTCCCTCGCCCTTGGCGCCGGGCTTGGCCTTGGTCAGGTAGTAAAGGCCGAGCACCATGTCCTGCGTGGGCACGGTAATAGGCTGGCCGGAAGCCGGCGAAAGAATGTTGTGCGAGGAAAGCATAAGCACGCTGGCTTCGACTTGCGCTTCGGGCGATAGCGGGATATGCACCGCCATCTGGTCGCCGTCGAAGTCGGCATTGAACGCGGTGCAAACCAGCGGGTGAATCTTGATAGCCTTGCCTTCGACCAGTACCGGCTCAAACGCTTGAATGCCGAGGCGGTGCAGCGTGGGGGCGCGGTTCAGCAGCACCGGGTGGTCCTTAATGACTTCTTCCAAGATGTCCCACACGATGGGTTCCTGCTGCTCGACCATCTCCTTGGCCTGCTTGATGGTGGTCACGTTGCCGGTCTGCTCCAGTCGGTGATAGATGAACGGCTTGAACAGCTCGAGCGCCATTTTCTTCGGCAGGCCGCACTGGTGCAGCTTGAGCTCGGGGCCGACCACGATGACGGAACGGCCGGAGTAATCGACGCGCTTGCCCAGTAGGTTCTGGCGGAAGCGGCCCTGCTTGCCCTTGAGCGTGTCGGAGAGCGACTTCAGCGGACGGTTATTCGCTCCGCGCAGCACGCGGCCGCGGCGTCCGTTGTCGAACAGGGCGTCGACGGCCTCCTGCAGCATGCGCTTTTCGTTGCGCACGATGACTTCGGGCGCGTGCAGGTCCATCAGCTTCTTCAACCGGTTGTTGCGGTTGATGACGCGGCGATACAGATCGTTGAGATCGGACGTGGCGAAGCGGCCGCCATCGAGCGGAACCAGCGGGCGCAGCTCCGGTGGAATGACCGGGATGACGTCGAGAATCATCCAGTGCGGCTTGTTGCCGCTCTTGCGGAAGGCCTCGACCACTTTTAAGCGCTTGGCATACTTGAGCCGCTTCTGCAGCGAGCTCTCGTTCTTCATCTTCTCGCGCAGCTCGCCCGCCAGAGAGTCGGTCTCAACACGCTTGAGCAGTTCCTTGATCGCCTCGGCGCCCATCATGGCCTTGAAACCAGCGGGCCGATACTGCTGATCAAGTTCGCGGAACTTGGCTTCGTCTTTGATGACCTCGCGCTCTTTCACCGGAGCGTCGCCCGGCTCGACCACAACGTAAGCTTCGAAGTAGAGCACGGATTCAAGGTCGCGCAGGGAAATGTCGAGCAGGTGCCCGATGCGGCTGGGCAGTCCTTTGAAGAACCACACGTGGGAGCAGGGCGAAGCCAGCTCGATGTGGCCGAGGCGCTCGCGCCGGACCTTGGAAAGCGTAACTTCGACGCCGCATTTGTCGCAGATCACGCCGCGGTGCTTCATGCGCTTGTACTTGCCGCAAAGGCACTCCCAGTCGGTGACCGGGCCGAAAATGCGGGCGCAGAACAAGCCGTCGCGCTCCGGCTTGAAAGTGCGGTAGTTGATGGTCTCCGGCTTGGTCACTTCGCCGTGCGACCAGCTGCGGATTTTTTCCGGAGACGCCAGGCTGATGCGGATGGCGTCGAAATCCGCGATCACGTTTGCCATTTCGAACGGGCTAGAACGAAACATGTTCCTTCGCTTCCTGCTCTCTTCAGTCCCGAGTCGCGAGTCCCGAGCACTTATGTTTTGTGTCTCGCGTGATTCGAGAGCGCCTAATCCGCAAGACGTTCCTTCTTAAACTTTTCAACCGAGCATCGGTCCTTCATCGCGATTGCCGTCGCTCGCGACTCGGGACTCGCGGCTCGGGACTAATCCGCTGCTGCGCTGGCGGTCGGCTTCTTCTCGCCCGCCTTGATCAATTCCACGTCGAGGCAGAGCGACTGCAGCTCGCGGATCAGCACGTTGAACGATTCGGGCACGCCCGGCTCCATGGCGGCTTCGCCCTTGACGATGGCCTCGTAAATCTTGGTGCGGCCGTAAACGTCATCGGACTTCGCCGTCAGCAGCTCCTGCAAAATAAACGCCGCGCCGTACGCTTCCAGCGCCCAGACTTCCATTTCTCCGAAACGCTGTCCACCGAACTGCGCCTTGCCGCCCAGCGGCTGCTGGGTGATAAGCGAGTACGGCCCGATGGAACGTGCGTGAATCTTGTCGTCCACCAGGTGCGACAGCTTCAGCATGTAGATGTAGCCCACGGTGATGGGCTGTTCGAACTTCTCACCCGTCATACCGTCGCGAAGAGTCGTCTTTCCCGAGGTCGGTAGGCTGGCGTGTTCGAGCAGCGCCTTGATTTCCGGCTCTTTCGATCCATCGAACACCGGCGATCCCATGAACACGCCCTTCGTGAGGGTGGGAGCGATGGATTCGAGTTCCTCGTCGCTCATGTCGGCGATTGTGTCGGCCAGTTGCGAATCCTTGAACAGCGCTTTCAACTCGCGGCGGATGGCTTCGGTGCGCGTGTTTTCGCTGAGCAGTTTCTTGACCTTCTCGCCGAGAACATAGCCCGCCCATCCCAGGTGAGTTTCGAGAATCTGGCCCACGTTCATACGGCTGGGCACGCCGAGCGGGTTCAGAACGATTTCGACCGGCGTTCCGTCTTCGAGGTACGGCATGTCCTCTTCGGGCAGAATGCGGGCAATGACTCCCTTATTGCCGTGACGGCCGGCCATCTTGTCGCCCACGCTCAGCTTGCGCTTCATGGCGATATAAACCTTAACCAGCTTGATCACGCCGGGCGGCAGTTCATCACCCTTGGTCAGTTTTTCCTTCTTTTCGTTGACGATCTTTTTGAGCACATCGATCTGACGCGAGGTCATTTCCTCGATCTCATCGATCTGCTCGTTGACGCGCGGATCTTTATCCGCATACTTGATGCGCTTCAGGTTGCGGGTGGAGATACGCTCGATCTCGTCGCGAGTGAGGATGGCGCCTTTGGTCAGCAAGCGCTTGTTGGTGCGCTCGTCGTGCAGATCGGCCTGCACCTCCTTGCCGCCGAGAATGTTCTCCAGGCGCTTGAGGCGCTCGTCGGTGAGAATGCGGATTTCATCCGACAAGTTCTTTTCCAGCTTGGCGACCTGCGAAGCTTCGATAGACTTCGCGCGCTCGTCCTTCTCCTGGCCCTTGCGCGAGAAAATCTTTACGTCCACAATCACGCCCTCGATGCCGGGCGGGCAATAGAGCGAGGCGTCGCGAACATCGCCGGCCTTCTCGCCGAAAATCGCGCGTAGCAGCTTTTCTTCCGGCGTGAGCTGAGTCTCGCCCTTGGGCGTAACCTTGCCCACGAGGATGTCGCCTTGCCGCACGTTGGCGCCGATGCGGATCACGCCGGCTTCGTCCAGGTTGCGCAGCATCGACTCGCTGACGTTCGGAATGTCACGTGTCACTTCTTCGGGGCCGAGTTTGGTGTCGCGCGCCTCGATTTCGAATTCTTCAATGTGCAGCGAGGTGTAGTAATCCTCCTTCACCAGCCTTTCGGAAACGAGAATCGCGTCCTCAAAGTTGTAGCCGCGCCAGGGCATGAAGGCGACCAGGACGTTGCGTCCCAGAGCCAGCTCGCCGTGGTCGGTGCAGGGGCCGTCGGCGATGACTTGTCCCTTTACCACGCGCTCGCCTTTCTTGACGACCGGCTTCTGGTTGATGCAAGTGTTCTGGTTGGATCGCTTAAACTTCGTGAGCTGATAAATATCGCTGCCCACCTCGCGAGATAGCTGCGTGGGATGATGCTCGCCCTCGACGCGCACGATGATGCGCTCGGAGTCGACCGAATCCACAATGCCGTTGCGGCGCGCGAGAACGACTGCGCCTGAGTCGCGGGCCGTGACGCCTTCCATCCCTGTGCCAACAATCGGTGCCTGGGCGCGCAGCAAGGGCACGGACTGGCGTTGCATGTTGGCGCCCATCAACGCGCGGTTGGCGTCGTCGTGCTCGAGGAAAGGAACGAGCGAAGCCGCCACCGAGACGAGCTGTTTCGGGCTGACGTCAACATAATCCACTTCATCGCGGTTCACGAGAACGAAGTTGCCCGCCTTACGGGCGTTGACGAGATCGGGCACGATACGACCCTTGTCGTCGAGTTCAACGTTGGCCTGCGCGATGGTGTGGCGGTCTTCCTCCCAGGCCGAGAGATAGAACGAGAAGGGCTCGACTTGCGCCGGCTTCTTGCGCTTTTCTTTCAGCTCGGCGTTGATCTTCTCGATCTCGTGCTTCTCGATATGGTCGCCGACCTTGAAGTCGCTGTCGCCAACGTTCGAAATGGTGACGAAATCGATAATGCGGCCGTTTTTCACCTTGCGGTACGGCGACTCGATGAAGCCGTAGTCGTTGATGCGGGCATAGCAGCTCAACGAAGAAATCAGGCCGATGTTCGGGCCTTCCGGCGTCTCGATCGGGCAGATACGGCCGTAGTGCGTGGGATGCACGTCGCGGACTTCGAATCCGGCGCGCTCGCGCGACAACCCGCCCGGCCCGAGAGCCGAGAGCCGCCGCTTGTGCGTGATCTCGGACAGCGGGTTGGTCTGATCCATGAACTGCGAGAGCTGCGACGATCCAAAAAACTCGCGGATGGCGGCCATCACCGGCTTGGCATTCACCAGGTCATGCGGCATGGCCGTGGACATTTCCTGGTACACGCTCATTTTTTCCTTGATGGCGCGTTCCATGCGGACCAGGCCGATGCGGAACTGGTTTTCCATCAGCTCGCCGACCGCGCGTACGCGCCGGTTGCCGAGGTGATCGATGTCGTCCACCACGCCGACGTTGCGGCGCAGCTTCAGCAGGTACGAGATGGTCGCGTAGAAATCTTCGGGGTCGAGCGTGCGCTTCTCGAGCGAGGTCGCTTCCTGGTTCTCGAACAGCTTGATGTTGAACTTCAGCCTGCCCACGCGCGAGAAGTCATACTTGCGCGGATCGAAGAACATGCCGTGGAACAAGGCCGTGGCCGTATCCAGCGTCGGCGGATCGCCGGGACGCAGCTTGCGGTAAATTTCAATTAGCGCCTCTTGCGGCGTGGTGATCGAATCGCGCTTCAGGGTCTGGCTGATGACCGTACCCACGTCGTCGCGCTCGGGAAAGAACAGGCTCATCTCCACCACGCCGGAGTCGAGGATTTTCGAAAGCTTGTCGGCGGTCAGCTCGGAGTTGGCTTCGAGCATGACTTCGCCGGTGGTCGTATCGACGATGTCGCTGGCAGCCCACGCGCCTTCGAGATCGCTCGCATCCACTTCGATCTCGGTGATCTTGGCTTTCTGAATATCCTTCAGAATCTGGTGGTTGAGCTTGCGGCCGGAGTGCGCGATCTCCTCACCCGACTTCGACTTGATGCTATGGGCGAGCTTCATACCCAGCAGGTTCGTAGGCTTGTCGCTGGCCGGGTCGAGCGTCCAATAAACCTTCTTGTCGCGAATGACCAGCCGGTCGACGGTGTAGAAGGTGCGCAGAATGTCTTCGCCGGAGCGCAGCCCAAGGGCGCGCAGGAAAATCGTGCCCAGGAACTTGCGCTTGCGGTCGATGCGAACGTAGAGCACGTTCTTCTGGTCGAATTCGAACTCGACCCACGAGCCGCGATAGGGAATGATCTTCCCGAGGAAATAGGTACGGTTGTTGGCGGTCTCGAAGAACACACCCGGCGACCGGTGCAACTGGCTCACAATGACGCGCTCGGTTCCGTTAATAATGAACGTCCCGTTCTGCGTCATCAGAGGCACGTCGCCAAAGAAGACCTCCTGCTCTTTGATGTCGCGGATGGACCGGTTGCCCGTTTCAGCGTCCTTGTCGAAGATGGTCAGCCGCATGGTGACTTTGAGCGGAGCAGAGTAAGTCATGCCGCGCTCTTCGCACTCGGCCACGTCGTACTTCAGCTGCAGGCCCACGGGGTCGCCGCACTTGTTGCAGAAGTCGGGAGTGTTGGCGTTGTAGGTGCCGCACTTGGCGCAGAGAACATCCCCGGGATGGAACGGGTCGGTGATGACGGTCGAGCCGCAGTTCTTGCACGTGGTGCGCAGGTGATGCAGGCCCTTGAGGTGGCCGCACTTGCATTCCCAGTTGCCGATGGAGTAGTCGACGAACTGCAGCTCGGACTGGCGGCGGAAGTCTTCGATGGGGAAAACAGACTGAAACACCGCCTGCAGTCCGCCGTCTTCGCGCTCGCTCGGCAGTTTGTCCATCTGCAGGAAGCGGTCGTAGGAGCGCTTCTGCACCTCGATCAGATTCGGGATCTGGATGGTCGCTGGAATTTTGGAAAAATCAAAACGTTTGCGGAAGGTACTATTCTTCATCGTCTAGAAACTCCCAATCTTCGCGCGCAGCCGAGGTGCGCGCGCAACGGCGGAATGTGGAGGCGCTTCTTTTTCGAAAACCGCGCCGCGGGACTTAGCTCAAACGAAAATCAGCCGTATGTAGAGCCGGAACAACCTGGGAACCTCAACAGGCCAGCGGAAAACACGATGGGGCGCCCGCAGGGACAGTGATTCCCGCAGACGCCAGCCACGGCGTTTCGCCAATGTTAATTTGTACTTTTCGCGCCAGTTCTCCGGCCTGTTTCCGCTCCGCCTGCCCGCGGAGCAGCCGCCCAAACTTCCCTCTCTAACCTTCGCTCGCAACTGAGTGAAGCCAAAGGAAGCGACGTTAATATAGATGCTACCACCGCCGCCCCGGCTTCACAAGTAGGAACGTGCAGAAAATGCTTTACTTGCACCCTTTTAGGTGCGCTTCGGTCATGTGTCGCGGGCGCGCCGCCCGCGTGTACCTCGACTCTCAGCAGGAACACTGCCGAGCGTTGCTCGGTCGGACGGCCGAGGGCGGCCGTCCCCACACAAGCACCGACTATTTGACCTCGACTGTGGCTCCCGCCTCGGTGAATTTCTTCTTGATCGTCTCCGCCTCTTCCTTGGAAACGCCTTCCTTCACCGTCTTGGGCGCGCCGTCCACCAGTTCCTTGGCTTCCTTGAGGCCCAGACTGGTGACTTCGCGAACCGCCTTGATCACGTTGATCTTATTGGCGCCGACCTCTTTCAAAACGATGGTGAACTCAGTCTTTTCTTCCGCCGGAGCCGCACCCGCCGCAGCTGCCGCGCCACCGCCGCCCGCGACCATGACCGGGGTCGCGGCCGCCGCCGACACGCCCAGCCGCGCCTCCAGCTTCTTAACCAGTTCCGCCGCTTCCAGCAGCGACAGGCCTACGATTGATTCTTCCAACTGCTGCAAATCCGCCATTTTGGTTTCTCCAGTTATCAGATTTGGTAATTGAGTAATTTTGTGATCGGGCAATTTGCAACCCGATCATTCGCCATCACTCAATTCAGGGCTTTCGCCCAGTTGCGTTATCCGTGGGCAAGTTTCCAGTGCGCTCTGCCTTCACCGAAACGCCAGACAACGTTCGGCGTAGGCTCGCGCAACCCTTGACACTGATAGCCAAAACTCGTACTTGTGGCGCGGGTGCCCTCGCCCGCGGCCACTCGGTTAGGCCTTGACGAACGTCTTGTCGTCAATCGCCTTGCGGATATACCTCATTAAGGTGATAGCCTTGTGTTCCGCAAGCAACGTGGCCGTTCCCAAATCCTCAAGGCTGACCGGGAACTTGTACTTCGTTCCTGCAACCTCGAGCTCGTAAAAGGCATATCCCGCCCGGCAGAAGGAGAATCGCGCCATGTTATTCTTCACGATATCCTTGATGCTAAACGCGGGCACAGCAGCCTCCCCGAAACCTAGTTGAGCTTCGCTCGACCGGACAGCCGAGGGCGGCTGTCCCGGCGCAATGCTCTACGCTTCCCTGAACTTCTTGTTCTGCACACCCTGATCGACCACTACCGCCAGGTTCCGCCCAACCGCGTTCATTGCCGTAACCAGACGCTGCGCCGGAGCGTTGATCAGGAACAGCAGCTTCGACATGATCTCTTCCTTCGACGGCATCGTGGCCAGCTCTTCGATCTCCTTGATCGAAATCACGCGCCCTTCGACCACGCCGACCTTGAAGGTAAACTCCGGCGTGTCTTTGGCGTACTTGGTGAGCGCCTTCGCCATGGCGACCGGATCGCCGGTGGTGTAAGCGATCGAGGTCACGCCCGCCAGGTCCTTCAGCGCGCCTTCAACCTTGGTGCCCTTGGCAGCCCGCTCGGCCAGCGTGTTCTTCACCACCTGATACTTCGCGCCCGCGCCGCGGAGGGCCTTGCGCAACTCGTAGTCTTGGGCCACGGTTAGTTTGCTGTAGGTAGCCACAACCACGTTCGCGACATTCTTCAGGTCTTTGCTCAGCTTCTCGACCTGTTCCGTCTTCTTTGCTCTGCTAACTGGCATTGTGAATCCTTCTCGAATCTCCGTCGTTGTCATCCTGAGGCGACATGTTTTCAGTCGCCGAAGGACCTGGGCGCGCCGCGCGAATCGCCAGGTTCTAACTGATAGAGACCTTTGCGGCGAACAGACGCGCGTTTGGCGCGCTTCCGTACTACGCCTTCGCCGCCGCCTCAATCGGAGCCGTATCCAGCCGGATCCCCGGCCCCATGGTCGAACTCAAGGTGCAACCCTTGATGTACTTGCCCTTGGCGACAGACGGTTTCGCCTTGATCACGCTGGTGATCAACACCGTTGCGTTCTCGATCAGCTTCTCGGGCGGAAACGAAATCCTGCCCACCGGGCAATGCACCAGCGCCGTCTTGTCGGTGCGGAACTCGACCTTGCCGGCTTTCACTTCCTGCACCGCCTTGCCCACGTCGAAGGTGACCGTACCCGTTTTCGGGTTCGGCATCAGGCCCTTAGGGCCAAGAATCTTGCCCAAGCGCCCCACGGACTTCATCACGTCGGGCGTGGCGATGAGCGCGTCAAAATCAGTCCAGTTCTCTTTCGTGATCTTCTCGACCATCTCTTCGCCACCGGCAAAGTCAGCCCCGGCTGCTTCGGCCTCTTTTACTTTGTCACCGGAGGCAATGACCAGGACTTTTTTCGACTTGCCCAAACCGTGCGGCAGAACGACCGTGCCGCGCACCATCTGGTCGGCGTGCTTGGGATCGACCCCCAATCGCATTGTGACCTCGACCGTCTCATCGAACTTCGCGTATTTCACCTTCTGCAAAAGCGGAACCGCGTCTTGCAAAACATACGGGCGCTTCTCGACTGCCGCGTGCGCCTTGGCGATGTTCTTTCCTTCTTTTTTCTTCATTCGCTTTCCTTGTCTCCCACCGCAGAGCGGTAATTCGATCCGCCGTGGTTTTCTCGACTACAAAACTTGGCGCTGAGTACAACCTACTCGTACACCGCGCCGCGAAACCTGATCTTCGTACACCAGCGGCAAAAACTGGCTTTTTCATTCGGAACCAGCCGGCCGATGTCCAGTTCCTGCCAGCGATGCATGCCCAGCCGACATGCCAGACTCTTGAGCCAGTTGGATTCGTGTTGTCTGTTGGGCCACAACCTGGCTAACGAGGCGATCAGAATCTCCGGTCTCGTTTCGCCTTCCGGCATTCCTACTCACCCAACCACTTCAATTCCCATCGAGAGCGCGGTGCCGCGAATGCTCTTGATTGCCGTTTCAATCGAGGCGGCGTTCAGGTCGCGCATCTTCTGCTTGGCGATGTCCTCGACCTGCTTGAGCGTGACTTTGCCGACTTTCTCCTTGTTCGGCGTGCCCGATCCCTTAGCGATGCCGGCGGCCCGTTTCAACAGCACCGAAGCCGGCGGCGTCTTGGTGATGAAGCTGAACGAGCGATCGTTATAGACCGAGACGACGACCGGGATGATCAGCCCTTCCAGTTCCTTCTGGCTGGTCTTGGCGTTGAACTGCTTGCAGAACTCCATGATGTTGATCTGCGCCTGGCCGAGGGCCGGGCCGACTGGAGGCGCGGGCGTCGCCTTGCCCGCCGCGATCTGCAGCTTGACGTAACCTGTGATCTTTTTTGCCACTTCGTTAGCTCCTAGCTCTTAACTCTTCGCGTCTGGACGCACATCTTTAACGCTAGCGCCGGCATCACCGTGGGAATCAGCTTTTTCTGCACGGGATCGGCAGCCAATCCCAGTCCTTCGATCGTGTGTACTCCGATCACTTCCATATCGTTGCGTTCGGCCATCACAACTATGTCTGGAGCAGTAAAGCCGTTGCTTGCCACCCAAACCGCAGCAGTGTCCCGCTCGAGAATGGAGCCGTCAATCGCCCGGAATCCAACCCGCCGCAGCACCTGCGCGCCCAGACGCTCCAACCGTTCCCGATGAATCCACGAGAACGCCGCGCCCGTGTCCACCATCGCCTCGATCTCTTCCGCCTTCTCGGGAGCGCTCGGATTCCAGACTCGCAACTTAGCGCTGAAACTGCCCATAACTACGCCACTTTCTCCACCTGGTTAAATTCCAGTTCCACTGGCGTGGAGCGGCCGAAAATCGTGACCATCACTTTCAGAGTCTCGCGGTCTTCGTTGACTTCGTCCACCACGCCCTGGAAAGTGGCGAACGGGCCTTCGGTGATGCGCACGGTTTCGTTCTTCTCGAACTTGACTTTGAGTTTTGGCTTCTCGCGGCTGTCGGCCACCTTATAGACGATGTGCTGCACTTCCTCGTCCGACAACGGCGTGGGCTGTTGCCCGGTACCGACGAATCCGGTGACCCGCGGCGTGGACTTCACCACGTGCCAGACGTGATCATCCATATCCATTTCGACCAGCACGTAGCCGGGATAGAACATGCGCTCGGAAGTGTATTTCTTCCCCCCGCGCACTTCGGTGACCGACTCGGTCGGAATCAGCACCCGGCCGATCTTTTCCTGCAGCCCGAAGGCGACCACGCGCGACTCGAGCGACTCTTTCACCTTGCGCTCGAAACCCGAGTAGGAGTGGATGATGTACCACTTCATGTTCGGGTTGCGCGCAGTCTCGGAGGCAGGAGCGTCGGCGGCTGGTGCCGCCGCTGCCGGGACCGCGGCGACCGGAGCAGAAACCTTGGCGGACGCGTCCTCACTCTCGTCAGCGGGGGAAACACTTTCGGGGGCGGCCGCCTGCGGTTCGCTGACCGTATTGTCAGTGCCAGCTACAACCTCGGTTTTCTCTTCGTCCTGCATAGTATTCTTTCTGGCGGTCCATCTTCCCGGCCACCAGCTGAGTCAAATTCCGGGTAGTGTCCTAAACATCGTGTTGCCGCTCCGACTAACGCAATCAAAATTGTCAACCGGGTAAAACCTCCATCCTCGTTCCGATCTTCGCCCTGGCGGAACCGGAACATGGTTCCTCGATACCTTTAATCCCTCTTCCTGCTTTCCTCAGAACCACGCCCACTATGGAAGCGGCTAACCGGCCACTTTTGGTGCATCCCTGATCTTTCCAGCAACACGCGATTTAAGACACGACCAAATTCCGGTCAGCGATGCTTGAAATAGTCAAACAAGGTCGTCATGCCGTGCTGGATAAAGTAATCGATCACGAAGAAATACAGACCGAAAATAAACACGGTGATGACCACTACCGTGGTGGTGGCGCGTACTTCTTTCCAGGTGGGCGCCGTGACCTTGCGCATCTCCGTGCGCACGTCGTTGTAGAAAGCCCTAATGCGCTCGGGCCAAGACTTAATTCGGTCGCCAAAGTCGCCAGCTGATGCTAGTGCGTTGCCCATCTTTTTTGTCTCCACTGCCATTGCTTAGCCTGCTTCCTGCCTGGATAAATCTCCCAACTCTGGCAGGGGCGGAGGGATTCGAACCCCCAAGTCCGGTTTTGGAGACCGGCAGTTTAACCGTTGAGCTTACGCCCCTGTAAACCAGTTTCAGTTGCCAGTTCAACCGCCTTGTCATCCTGAGCAACGCGTTCTTTGCGTTGCGAAGGACCTGGGCATCGCCGCGCGATGAGCCGAAGACGCCTTAAACGCGCGCTTGGCGCGCTTCCTTATTTCACTTCCTTGTGCGGCGTGTGCTTGCGGCAACGTCGGCAGAATTTCTTGAACTCCAGCCGGTCGGTCGTCGTCTTGCGATTCTTCGTGGTCGAGTAGTTTCGCTCTTTGCACTCACCGCACTGTAACGTCACAATTTCTCGGGGCATGAAAACAGCTCCTAGCTCTTAGCCTCTAGAACCTTGCCAAAATAGCTGTCATCCTGAGGCAGCGTTCTTTGCCGCCGAAGGACCTATGCATTTGAAGTCATAAGCCAGATTTCAGAATGCAGAAGTTATTCTGCTTTCTTACTTCTGCATGCTCACTTCTGACTCCTGCCTTACAACTGTGACTCACTGACGGCTGACAGCTGCTACTGAATTATCTCCGCGATCGTGCCCGCTCCGACCGTGTGGCCGCCTTCACGGATGGCGAAGCGCAAGCCCTTCTCCATCGCCACCGGCGTGATCAGCTCGATCACCAGACTCACATTGTCCCCCGGCATCACCATCTCCGTGCCCGCCGGCAGTTCCGCCACGCCCGTCACGTCCGTCGTCCGCAGATAAAACTGCGGCCGGTAGCCCTTGAAAAACGGCGTGTGCCGCCCGCCTTCCTCCTTCGTCAACACGTACACCTCGGCCTTGAACTTGGTGTGCGGCGTGATCGAGCCCGGCTTCGCCAGCACCATGCCCCGCTCCACTTCGTCCTTGCCAATGCCGCGCAGCAGCAACCCCGCGTTGTCGCCCGCCATGCCTTCGTCCAGCGACTTCTTGAACATCTCCACGCCCGTCACCACCGTCTTGCGCGTCTCGCGGAACCCGACAATCTCCACTTCCTCGCCCACCTTGATCTTCCCGCGCTCAATCCGCCCGGTCACCACCGTGCCCCGCCCCGAGATCGAAAAAATATCCTCAATCGGCATCAGAAACGGCTTCTCCAGCTCGCGCTGCGGCTGCGGCACGTACTTGTCCACCGCCGCCATCAGCTCGTCAATCTGCTTCTCCCACTTCGCCTCGCCGTTCAGCGCCCCCAGCGCCGAAATCCGCACCACCGGCACCTCGTCGCCCGGGAATTGATACGACTTCAGCAGTTCCCGCACTTCCAGTTCCACCAGGTCGAGCAGCTCCTTGTCTTCCATCATGTCGCACTTGTTCAGCGCCACCACGATGTAGGGCACGCCCACCTGCCGCGCCAACAGCACGTGCTCGCGCGTCTGCGGCATGGGACCGTCGTCGGCCCCCACCACCAGAATCGCCCCGTCCATCTGCGCCGCGCCCGTGATCATGTTCTTGATGTAGTCGGCGTGGCCCGGACAATCCACGTGCGCGTAGTGCCGCTTGTCGGTCTCGTACTCGACGTGCGCCGTGGCGATGGTGATGCCGCGCGCCTTCTCCTCCGGCGCGTTATCAATGCTGTCAAAAGACCGGAACACGATCTTCGGATTGTGCTTCTGCAACACTTTGGTGATGGCCGCCGTCAGCGTGGTCTTGCCGTGATCGATGTGCCCAATCGTGCCCACGTTGCAGTGCGGCTTGGTGCGCTCGAACTTTTCCTTTGCCATGGTCGTCCTCTATCTTTGCAGGTCCTTCGCTTCGCTCAGGATTTCGGCGCGCGGCTCAGCCGCCGCGCAAACGCCTCAACTTGGTGCGCTCGAACTTTTCTTTCGCCATAATCGTTTCCTCGTTCTATTAGGGCTAGAAAGTGGTTTTAGTAATATTGGTACAAGTTCTTAAACTTGTGCCGCAGCGCGGTGTCAACGCTCTCGAGCTTCGACAGGTAAAATTCGCGCAATAGGGCCTGATCGGAAACCGGCAGCGCCTCATACAACTCGTGCGCCTTCAGTCCCGGTTCGCCGACGGCTTCGAGCACGCGCTTCGCCAGTACGGCATCCATGTCGCGAATGCGGATGCCTTTGCGGCCGAGCTGCTTCAAGAACCGCTCTGCATTCGCAGGCTGAAACGCTCGCTCTACCGCCGCTTGCAGCTGCGAAAACTCGTGCTCCTTCTGAACCTTGATGGCAGCCTGTTCGAAAACCATTACCGCCGAATCCCTAAATTCTCGGCAACCGGGGTATGCATAAATAAATACACAAGCGCGCTCCCGTTTATCTCCTGCTGCGGGTAATGGATCGGGTCCCAGTAGCTCTCGCCTCCTCGCGAGAGCTCCATCTCGATGTACTCCCTCACGATCTCCTTGACAGCAGACGTCTCGTCCAACCCCTTCCCCGCAATCCTTTGTTTAATCTCAAGAACAACGCTATACAGCACGTCCACCTGAACATCTCGCCTCGCGTCGCCGGACACGAGCGTTACCGGGACTCTCCAAGCCGCCATTAGCCCGCCTGAAGGAGCTATCGCAGGGATAGGATTACCTATTTCCTTGACGGCCCACATCGAGCGCACAATAACGTCGAGGTCGCTGCCCTGCTTTTTCACTTCTTGGCGCACTTCACGTGCAATTCTCTCCACGTCCACGACCTTTGAACCATCGTTCAAAACCAGCTCCGCAAACAGCCCATCCGGGAACTCCAGAAATTGAGACTTGTGTTGGTCAACCAGCTGCCACAGTCCAGCTCTGGTTAACTCTTCCCGGATTAACTTCTCCAACTCAGTCGCGGTCATCTGCGGACTACCTCAGCTTCTTCTCCGCCTCCAGACATGCCCAGAGAATATTGGTTCTCGCGAGCCTCAACTTCCATTCGCTCTTGTACGCGATGGGGCTCCAACTCGGCTCATAATCCGCGAAACGCCTCGATTCATACGCGTCCCTCAAGAAGCGACCTAAGCTCTTCCCAAACCACCGACTCACCTGATCCTGCAATCCACCATGGGACTTATTCGGCTCTACTCCGCAACTCAGGATCAAGCCGCAGAACGCGTGGAACGCCGCATAATACGAACGAGACAACGCGCTCCTTTGATCAAACTCTGAGCTGTCACTCACTAAAACCGCAGAGGTGAGCAGCCCTCTTGCCAACCTGAGATGCTGCTTTATTCTCCGCTGCTCTTCCGAGCTCAGCATCACAATCTTTGGAGCGGGAGACGGGAATCGAACCCGCGACCAACAGCTTGGAAGGCTGTGACTCTACCACTGAGTTACTCCCGCCCGAAAAAAGCTACTAGCTCCTAAGCTATTAGCCGAAGCTCATTGTCCCAACCGAGTTGCCCGACCACAAATCACTCGCAGCTCGGGACTCACCGCTCACAACTCAATGGAGCCGATGACCAGGATTGAACTGGTGACCTCTCCCTTACCAAGGGAGTGCTCTACCAACTGAGCTACATCGGCTCGGAAAACCAGCTGTCAGCCATCAGCCTTCAGCTCTCAGCTAGAACCTCAGCGGCTAAAGCCGCTCGTCCTCTTAACTCTCCGCGGCACGACTGAAAGTCGTGCCCTTCCCGAATCTCACGTAGGCGAAACAGCCCAACATCGGCCCTGAACTCAGCTGTCAGCCCTCAGCAAAACCTATTCCGCGTCACTGCTCTTATCGGGATGCATCACGTCTTTACGGCGCAGCACCGACTTCACAGCGAACAGCGCGAGAATCCCTAACGGAACGGCCCGAATCCGCGGATCGCCGATCGTGAACCATGCCAGGACCGCAATCGCTGCATAAGCAATCAACGCGATGGTCAGGCGATTCATAGCCCCCTTGCATACCAACCTGCTCGGGACTAAATCATGGTGCACAGGGGAGGATTCGAACCTCCGTACCTCGCTAGGAGGAACAGATTTACAGTCTGTCGGCTTTAACCACTCACCCACCTGTGCAGAACTCTTGCGCCGACGGGGCCGCCGCGGTCCGCACGCCGCAAAACGTTCGCAGGCAGCTTCGGCACCGGGCAACTGGTTGGGGCGTCAGCTCCAAAATCCGCAGAGCAACCCGACGCGTCCTAGACCGCTTTTCGCAATACCGGGGAGCCAAGGCCCGCCAAAAAAAACGCCGCGAAGACCGCTATACGCCGGAAAAGTTCCGAATGGAGTGCGTTGGAAAACCTGTTGCGCCGCTACCGAGTCCGCCGCCCGCCGGGAATTCTTCGTTCTCTGGAGCTGGCGAAGGGATTCGAACCCCCGACCCTCTGATTACAAATCAGATGCTCTACCGACTGAGCTACGCCAGCAAGCCTGGGACAAATGCGCCTCCGCGCAAACCTATCCCTCGGATCCCTTCCACATGTCCGGGACAATTTATTAAGGTATCACAGCGAAAGGGCAGGCGCAAGCAAAGCATTGAGTGGTAGTGGCTTTAATAACGTGCATCGAGCAGCGACACAGTGTTTAAGACACTGCCAAGAGCGTGGGTGGCTGTTCGGTTTGAGTACCGCCTCCTTTTCCTCGTGTGCTCATCCCGAAGACCTGCGCTTTCACCTGCAGCCAAGAGCCTGCCCTGAGCGAACTCCGAGCACAAGCGAGGGGGAGTCGAATGGGGATCTCGCGTGGATCGGGAATCGCATCTGGTCCGCGCTAGATCCTTTGCTCCGCCTGAGGAACGCCTCCGCTAGGATGACCCCGTCGAAGAGAAAACGCCGGAAATTTAAATGAGCCACTACCAACAAAGACAGGCACGAGACTCTGCCCCAACGACGTCACGACCTCCTCGTCTAACGGGGGTTCACGAACAACTCACGCGCCAACGATTGCAGCCGCTCAGAGCCAACTTTCTTTGCACCGGTTCGTTCCTGAGACTGTTTGATGAACTGTATGACCAACTGCGTCAGCACTGCGCCGGGTCTGGGATAAGCGGCCACGATGTAGTGCGGCCCCTTGGTCACCTCTCCCATTTCCTTCTCCAGCTCAGCTCTGAGGTTGTCCGGGCTGATCAGGGAATTGCCGTGCTCAAAGATGACCCGGTCCATGGCCTTGTAGACTTCCTTGCTCTCCTTCACCAGGCCGTAGTAATCGAGCAACTGTGCGAACACGTAATTCGACGTTGTGTAGACGTCCTGGCCCTGCTCCGATTCGACCTCTTCGCTGTTCTCTGTCCGGGTCATGGCCCAGCCCATCGTCGTGCGGTTCACCTTGTAAATGGTCTTCAGGACCTGCTTCGCTCGCTCGTCCGGAATGAACGGTTCTTCTCCCATCGCGATCATGGCCCATAGCGCATCAAGCTGGTTGGTCCAGACGTCCGTGTTCATCTTCTTCGTCTTAGTGTCGTAGCAGGTCACGTAGTACTGGAGCTGGACGCCCTTGCGGTTCTTCTTTTCGCGCCACAGCTTCTCAAAGACCGCAGCCGCGGTGGCAAAGTCCGCCTCGTACCGCTTCCGCGCCGGCTCGTCGTTCATTATCTGCGCCATGATCTTCATGGATTCGCAGCACGCCATGTAGTTCGTTGTGTCGTAGGCATCCGCACCAAAGAGCACCAGGTTATCGAACGTGTTCTTGACCTCGTGGGGGTTGCCCTCTGGGATGCCGTCGCCGTCGATGTCGTACGTCTCCAGGAAGTCGAATCCGAACTTGAGCGTCGCCCAGTTCCTTTTTAAAAAGTCGACGTCGCCCAGGAACTTGACATCGCGCAGCACGCGGGTGGCGAGCTTGGGGAACAGGTCAACCCAGTAGTTACTGTTGTACCAGGCGTAATCACTGACGTTGCGCAAGGGATGACCCTTGGGCATGGCGCCGACGTCATGCGCGATACTGCCCTTGATCTTAAAAGTGTCCCAGATCTGGGTGAGCGAGCGACCCTCGTACTCTTCCGGGTGCTCTTTGAAGTGCTTGCGCGCTTCCACGAACGAGCCGTGCAAGTGGTAGAAGCGCTTGCTGAGGTCCTCCGCCAGGATCGAGTCGATGAACCGCTGGCACAACTCCTGCTCAACGTCCGGGAAGAGCATCAGCAGCACCATCGAGTACCAATCGACGTCCGACGGGTCGATGTAGGCGTAGTCGAAGCACTCCAGAAACCGCGCGACGTCCTTGCCGTCCTTCTCGATCCAGATGCAGGCGTTCGACAGCGGGAAGCTGAACTCGTTGAGAATCAGGCGCGTGAGGCGCAAGGCGCCGGCTCGATCCGTCTTATATGAAGGGCTCTTGCGGATGTGGTCGAAAATGCTGTTTTGGATCGCCTGCGTGCGCTCGAGCCACGCCGGGTAGCTATCGAGAGCGATCTTCGCGAGATCGAGGGCGCGCGTCTCTTTGTCCTTGAAGTTCTTGACGTACTTGCGCTCAAAGGTCGTGCCGTCGATGTAGCTCTGTTGCGGGAAATCCAGGGCCACAGTGAAGGGTAGCTTGCGAGTGGCCTTGGGCTTGAGTGTGAACGTCAGGCTGATGGCGGCGCCGTAGTCCTGCTTAGGGATGATGGCGCGCTTCTCATAGAAGGTGCCGTCGTCGTTGAGCAGCAGGTCTTGCCTGAGGCGGTTGAGGCAGAAAGACGGGTGCGCGTCGACGCTGACTTCGTCCATCTCCGGCACGGCCACGACCATTCGGTCTGCACAATCCTGACTGGCCATGACGACGCCCTTCATGCCGGACGAGGCGAAGGCCTTGTGCACCTGGGCCTTCACCGGCGTCGAGCACACGTAGACCGTGTCCTGGTCCGTCGGCTTCAGTTCTTTCTCCTGCAGATTAACCAGCGACGGCCGCGGGATCACCAGGATCACCTGTTGCTCCTCATTCGAAGTGTTGGTGACCTCGAACTCCTCGACGCTGATCGGCATGAGGGCATGCGCGTTGCCCGACAGCAATGGAGAGACGAACCGCCGAACAACCTTGATTTTGCCGAGTTTGTACGCCAGTTCCGCCAAGGGCGTGGCCAGCGACAGGCTGGTCTGCTTCTCGCTAACCGCAGGATGGTAGTAGTTCTTGAGGGCCGGCACATCATCCGGGCCTTCGACCGCCTGTGGGTCCCTGGTCGTGAGCATGAAGTTCTTGCCAGCCACACGCACGAACGGCGCGGAGCCGAACTGAACGCCGTTGTGATTCAACAGGATCACTCGGCCAGCATCATTCAGACGGTTGTACAGACCCTCCGGCGAGATGCCGACCGAGCAGGTCGGCGCGCCCATCAGCGCGATCGTCTGGGGAAACTGAAGGGTCTTGGACATCCCCTGAAAATGCACCGACATCTTGTTGTCGAAGTACCTCTTCCTGATCTCCGGCCCAGGAATCGTGTAGATGTCGGTTGTTTTCACCCGATCAGATTTCGGCATGTATTCTCCCTATTTCGCCGGCATCTCTGTGGACCACGAGCAGGCCGGAGGATCAAGCCACAGCCTTCAAGTCGGCCCTTGCCTTCGCTCGAGTTGCGCGAGCCCCCGCGCCAGCCCTCCCGGATGGTCAAACCGAGCCTGGCGCGCCGCTAGCAATACGATAGATCCAGCGTGCTCTTCACCGCAGGCTTCTTCACGGCGGACTCCTTCTGCACGCCCAGTTTGATCGGCAGCTTTGTCTTCGCCGAAGGCTTGAGCTTGCCCCACAGCACGTCAACCGCGGCCCGGATGGAGTCGGGCGTGCCACTGAAATTGCAGACTACGGCGTCGGCTTCGCTCGTGGTGCCTTCGACATAGGGGAAGTTGGTCACGACGACGACCTTCTTGCCAGCCTCCTTGAGCTCCTTGACGAGCAGGCGATTGTTGCCCGTCTTGACGATGCGGGCATAGTAGTTGGTCATGACAACCAGGTCCACCTGCTTGGCCAGCTCAAGGCACTCCTGGAGTTCGTCTTCGGTGGCGGCGAAGTCCGTGTCGGCCAGGTTCAAGTTCGTGGAGTAGGCGGACATGTCCTCGCAGAACATGTGCTGATGCATGTACGGGTCTTTGCCCACAAACTCATAAGGAATCCGCTGTTCGATCACGAGCGTGCGCTTGTCGGCCTTCAGCGGCAGTATTGTCTTGTCATCACGCATCGTGATCAGGGCCTTCTTCGCCACGTCCCAGCAGAAATCGATGACCGGCTTGCTCATGGCATAAGCCTGAGCTTTCTTCGGGTCCTTCTTTCCGGCGGTCGCGAACACGCCCTGGTCGTATTTCATCCTCAACAGGCGTGTCACGGCCTCGTCGACCCGCTCTTCGGAGAGCTCTCCGGATTCGACGGCCTGCTTGAGTCCAAAGAAGCACTGGGTTCGCGATTCGTCGTCAGCTTTCAAGAGAATGGTGTCACATCCCGCCTTGATCGCTAAAGTGCAGGCCTTGGGAAGCGGCCACTGCTTGAGGATCGCGGCCATTCCGATAGCATCAGAAACGATGACGCCGTCGAAACCCATTTCCTCTCGCAAAAGCCCCGTCAATATCTTTTCTGACAGAGTTGTTGGGAACTTGTCGTCAAAGGCCGGATAGACCGAATGTCCCGTCATGATCGCTTTCACGCCCGCGGCTATGGCTGCCTTGAAGGGATAGAGTTCCACCTCGTACATCCGCTTCTTGTCGGCCCGTATGACGTCGAGCACGTCGTGAGCGTCGGTCGCGGAATCGCCTCGTCCAGGAAAATGCTTCGCCGTCGCCGCGATCCCGCCATCCTGAAAGCCCGTAAGCAGCGCCACGGCGTGTTTAGCGCAAGTCTCGGGATCGTCGCTGAAGGACCGCACTCCGATCTCCGGATTCTTCGGATTGACGTTGACGTCGCAGACCGGCGAATACATCTGTGTGACGCCGATGTTCGCGAGCTGCTTCGCGATCGTCAGACCAATCTTGTACGTGACCTTGGGATCGCCGATGGCGGCCATGCCCATCGGAGGAGGGAATTGCCGGATGCCGCCGGCCATGTAATCGTTCTTGAAGTCGCCCTCGAAATCGATGGTCATGTGCAGAGGAATGCCCGACGGCCGGGCCAGAGCGATCTTTTGCAGCCGGTTCAGATCTTTGGTGTAATCCTCGGGCGTGATGCTGATCCCGAACGTCTTGCCGGCAAAGTAAGTGTTCGCGATAGTGAAGTAGTCGTCCGGCTTCTTAAAGGTCTTGTCGATCTGGGAGTTGCCCCAATAAAGGTTCTTGCAGGTCTCGACCGCATAGGGTTCGAGGCAAAGGCCGCCGCAGTGCAGCTTGGTGATCTGCTCGACGCCGCTCGGTGTGAGCATCGCGCCCCGCCGGGTGAAAGTCAGGAGCTGGCCGACCTTTTCCGCCAGGCTCATCTTCGCCAGTTTCTTAGCGATGAATGCATCTCGCTTAGGATTGCCTTTCTTGACCATGTTCCATCTCCTCTGTTTTCTCGCGTCTATGATTCGCTCTCGCGTCTATGATTCCCACTTGCCGCGATTGTCCGGCCCGCTCCAGAACTCGCGTTCTTTCTTCCAGCCAGGCTCGTCAATGCGCAGGTCCTTGGTCTTCCACCCCGCCTTGATGCGCCGCGTCAAATCGTCGAAACCCTTATTCCACGTTAGGCCGTCGGGAACGGTGACGTTCATGCTGCCGGCGGCGTTCGCGTATCGCAGGCAGGACTCAATGCTGTGGCCCCACACGAAGGCGGAAAGGAACCCTGCAATCGCCGAGTCGCCTGAACCAAGCGCCCCGACGAAGCGCTCTTCCTGATACACCGGGAACCAGAGCTCGCGGTTGGCCCAATTGTCCAGGGCGGTACAGTCGGCCGCGCCCATCTTCTTGAGGCGCGCCTTGTCGGCAGTGCGAATGTAAAGCCCCCTGTGGCCGCACTTAATCATGGCCACGGCCGCGCCCATGTCCAGCACTTCGCGCCCCAGAGTGGAAATCTCCTTCACGGTCATATGATCCAGCACAGTTTCCTTTGGCCCGAGCTTGGCTTTCTTCTCCAGGAACTGTTGTTTGTGGAGGAAGTAGAAGATCTCTTCCGCGCTGGGCACCATCATGTCGGAGAGGGGAATCCAGTCCTTGAGGATCGCCAGCCAGTCGACCTGGCCAGCCCGGCTCGCCACGTCCGGCAATGAGAGATCGAGCGCGGTCGTCGTGCCCAGATCTTTGGTCTTCTTGAGAATCTTGGTCAGTTCGCGGCCCGTGTTCTCGTAAAGCTTGGCCATCCACGGTGGATAGCCGAAGAGCATCAGCTTGGCGCGCTCGACGAGGCTGAAGTCCATGTCCTCATAACCGAAGGTGTCGTTCGCACCGCAGTGATGGAGATAGAAGCGGTCGATTCCAGGAATGCAGATGGCAATCGTATAAGAGGTGGATTCCCCCTTGACCGTCTTGATGCCCTGGAAATGACCCTCATGCTCCTCGTACCAGCGCAAAATCTGCTTCCCGAAGTCGTCGTCCCCGATCTTGCCGATGAGTTCGGTCTTCACTCCGAGTCGCCGGATGGATACACCCGCGTTCGTCACCGGTCCGCCTCCGACGACCACGCACTCGCCCATGTTGATCATCTTGCCGGGCACGAGGACGTCGGTCATTTTGTCGACCTTGCCTTCAATCGTGAAGGCGGGGATGAGATCAAGGCAAGTGTGCCCTGCCGCGACGATTTCAAGATCCCGTTTGATGGCCACTTCTACCTACCTCCGTTATGAAATGTGTCCTTGTCAGGTGAGTGCAAACGATCTGGCACGGCACTACCTCTGCAGCGCCAGCGGCACGCCGCTCTCGCTGACTCTATCGGCGGCGATTTTCACAAAAACTGAATAGACTAAAGGTCAGGCCCTCCGCTGTCAACAAAAACGCACGGCTGGGCGCTGTGCTAATTCAAGGGACCACGAAGAGCGCGCAATCTCAGGAAGGAGGGTCATTTCTTGGCTTTTCTCTGTGCTCCTTCGTACCGCTGGTGGTCAGAATCTAAGACAATCCCGAATGGGGGTTTCGTCCTAGAACAGCATGCTCTGACCGCGATTCGGAGTGAGGCCGAAATGCTCATAGGCCAGTCTGCGTGGCGACGCAGAGAGCCCTACCTCTGAATCAGTTGCTCCTGCATCCACTGGAGCACCATGGGGACAATGGAGAGCCGCTAGAACAGCGTGTTCTGGCGGCGATTCGGCGCGATGCCGAAGTGCTCATACGCCAACTGCGTGGCGACGCGGCCGCGCGGGGTGCGGTTGAGGAATCCGATCTGCATGAGGAATGGCTCGTAAATTTCTTCAATCGCGTCGGGTTCTTCGGCCAGCACGGCGGCCAGCGTGTTCACGCCTACCGGACCGCCTTGATACTTCTCGATGATGGTCAACAGCAGCCGCCGGTCGGTTTCGTCGAAACCGTACTGATCGACTTCGAGCATCCCCAGCGCCGCTTTTGCCGTCGCCTGGTCAATTCTGCCGGGACCGCGCACCTGGGCGTAGTCGCGGACGCGGCGCAGCAGCCGGTTGGCAATTCGCGGCGTCCCCCGCGACCGGCCGGCAATTTCCGTCGCGCCGTCGCCATCAATTTCGATGCCGAGGATTTCAGCCGAGCGCTCCACGATGATCCGCAGATCCTCAGGCGTGTAAAACTCGAGCCGCAACACGATACCGAAGCGCGCCCGCAAGGGAGAGGAAATGAGGCCGGCGCGGGTGGTCGCGCCAACAAAGGTAAATGGTTTCACGTCGAGCGTGTGCGTCCGCGCCGACGGTCCCTGGCCGATGATGATGTCGAGCTTATAATCCTCCAGCGCCGAATACAGCAGCTCTTCGAGAACCGGCTGCAGGCGATGGATCTCGTCGATGAAAAGCACCTGCCGGTCCTGCAGGTTGGTGACGATGGCGGTGAGGTCTCCCTTGATTTGAAGCAAGGGCGCGGCCGTGGGCTGAAAGTGGACTCCCAGCTCGTTGGCGATGATGTTGGCCAGCGTGGTCTTGCCCAGGCCCGGAGGCCCGTAGAGCAGGACGTGGTCCATCGCTTCGCCTCGGGAGCGGGCGGCCTGGATCGCCACTTGCAGGTTCTCTTTGATTTTCTTTTGCCCGATGAATTCGACCAGCCGCTGCGGGCGGAGCTTGAGCTCGAAAGAGGAATCGTCCTCGACCGGGGCGGCGGAGACAAGGCGGTCGCGGTTGAGATCTGAATTGTCCTTCGCGGTAGCCACGCTGCGCCGATAGTAACACGAATAATAGTCTTGCCTACGCCAGCGAATGTGGCCTCAAACTCGGTATGCGCACGCTCGACAGTCTGCACGTCGCCTGCGCCCTGGAACTTAAAGCCGACCGCTTCTGGACGTTTGATGGGCGGCAGGCAAAGCTGGCTAGGGCACAGGGGCTGAAGACGAAATGACAGGCCCAACCGGGCTGCACCAAGGTAGGCATGTTCCACAGTCCGGCAGCTGTTTTGCAAGTGATTCACAGTTGCCACTATGCTGGTCGAGAGTGTACAAGGGATTTTTCCCACCATGGCTAGTGCACTTCAGCCACTGCCGCGCATAGAGAAGTCGCCGACTAGGACGGTGACAGCATCACGCTATGTCCCGTTGCCGTCCATTTGGGAAGGGGATGATTCCGAGCTGCTAGAACGGATGCTGACCTTCTACCCCCGCAAGGAGCCGCGTAAGATACTGGACGCGACCGTGAATGGCGGCCGGTTCTGGCAGGGCAGCAAGCGAAAAGTAGTAGGGCTGGACGTCGAGCGTCGCCACTGCCCGACCTTGGTAGCGGACAACGCGGCAATGCCGTTTCGGAACGCCTCGTTCGAAGTCATTGTGTATGACCCGCCGCATATTCCAAATCAAGGCAGGGATAACAAAAAAGATTTCGGCGAACGCTTCGGCCTCGTGCTGCGCTCCCCCAAAGAAAACCACTATACATTTACCCACACTTTCCCTCCGTTCCTGCAGGAAGCTTACAGAGTACTCAAGAATGAAGGCGTACTGTTTGCCAAGATAACCGATTACGTTCACCATCATCGCTACCAATGGGCGCACATCGAACTTATAAACGCTGCACGCGGAGCAGGCTTCATGCCGTGTGATTGCATCATCAAAGCCCGAAAGGGTCCGATTATCGATCCAAAATGGAAAACGGCTCACCACAGCAGGCGCCAGCACTGTTACTGGCTGATTTTTCGAAAATCAAAGAAATGTGAGTGATTTGCAGCAAACGTGACGACGAGACCGGCAAGTACATCGGGGGCTGCGCCGAGGATCACCTTACAGCCTCCCCACGCGGCCCGCAGGTTCGCTTCTATCAACTCCTCGTCGCCGCCAGAAAGCAGTGATTCATCGATGCGCTGTCCGAGGCACTAGGACTGGCCGATCAAGATGTGGTTCAGCAACAGATCAGAGAATTCGTTCCCCCCGAAGTTCGTAGGATCCTCGCAGCGGCGGGTTTGCGGGATGAGCACGTGTTCCCTGTTCCGGCCGTATTGGAGATCAAGCCGTCCTTGATTGGCTACTATCGCTTGCTGCTGGGAGCACCGCAGAAGTCCTTTTACAAGGGCTCCACAGGCATGGGCCGGTTCAAGGGCATGGAGGAACTCGGCACCATCTCAAGGCAGGCGCCTTACCTTTCGGAATTCTGCCGCGCGATGGCACAGCCCCTTGCAGAACTGGTGCGCCAGATTCCGCGAATAACGGAGCGTGATCTGCGGGAACTGCCGCTGCTCACGTTCGGTTCGCAGCTGCAGGGATCGAACAACACACAAATTGGCAAAGCTGCAATGAAAGAGGTATTCCTGGCAATGAGGGAGATTGTCGCTGGGCATATTCTGGAGTCAACCGAACGTGGCCTGACGATTCGGAATTCCGCCGGAAGGGTGGTTCTGATTGCGCTGCGGCAAGATCCAGACATCCGCATAGAAGAGCAGGTGGGGGATCGCATTCAACAGCGACTTGCGATTGAAATCAAGGGCGGAACTGACGTAAGCAATGCTCACAACCGGGCCGGGGAGGCGGAAAAGTCGCATCAAAAGGCAAGGAAATTAGGGTTCCCCGAGTTCTGGACAATTATTTCCAAGCAGGGGCTGGACATTTCGAAGCTCAGGGACGAGTCGCCCACCACAAATCTCTGGTTCGATGTGGCCGAGGTATTGGCTCGAGCCGGCCGCGACTGGGAGGAGTTCAGACGAAGGTTCGCAGCGGCGGTGAGCATCCCACTCAAATAGATTCACGGCGGTGCGGCACTCGCTACTCTTCCTCTTCCTTCACCTCTCCCCGTTCCGCCTTCGCCTTCTCAATGATCTTCTCCTGCAGTTGTGCCGGCACGATGTCGTAGTGATGCATTTCCATGTTGAAGCTGCCACGGCCCTGGGTCATCGAGGTCAGGTCAGCGCCGTAGGTGAGCATTTCGGCCATGGGCACTTCGGCGCGCACGAGGGTGTTGCCGGCTTTATTGTCCATGCCCTGGATACGGCCGCGCCGGCTGTTCAGGTCGCCCATGATCGAGCCGGCGAAATCGTCGGGCACGGTGATTTCGACGTTCATGATGGGCTCGAGCAGGGTGGCTTTGGCGGTTTCCATCGCTTTGCGGAAAGCGATGCGGCCCGCCAGCTGGAACGACAGATCGTTTGAGTCGACGTCGTGGTAGGAGCCGTCGTACAGCACGATGCGAAAATCGACGACCGGATATCCGGCCAGATAGCCGCGGGCGGCGGCATCTTTAACGCCCTTTTCCACCGCAGGAATGAAGTTCTTGGGAATGGCGCCGCCGAAAATGTCGTTGACGAATTCGAAATCCGCGCCCCGCGGCAACGGCTCCATTTTGATGCGGCAATCGCCGAACTGCCCGTGGCCGCCGGTCTGCTTCTTGTGCCGTCCCTGCACGTCAGCCTTGCCTCGGATGGTCTCGCGGTACGGGACTTTGGGAGCTTTCAGGTTGACCTGCGTGTTGTAGCGCTTCTTGAGTTTTGAAACGGTGACTTCGATGTGCTGCTGGCCGGTGCCGGCGATCAGGAATTCTTTCGTCTGCGCGTCGCGGAAGAAGCGCAGCTGAGCATCTTCTTCCATGAGCTTGTGCAAGCCTGTGCCGAGCTTGTCTTCATCGGCGCGGGTTTTGGGCTCGATGGCGAACGTAATCGCCGGCTCGGGCAGCTTGACGCGCGGATACTGAATCGGCGCCGTCTTGTCGCCGAGCGTGTCGCCGGTAAGCGTGTCTTTGAGTTTCGCGACCGCGCCGATGTCGCCCGCGTGCAGCTCGGTCACAGGAACCGCGGTTTTGCCCTGCATGATGGAAATGTGCGACAGCTTTTCCAGCGTGTTGCTGCGGAAGTTCTGAGCCGTACTCTCGTTTTTCACCACGCCTGAAAAAACTTTGAAATAAGAAATGCGGCCGGCAAAGGGATCGGACACGGTTTTAAAGACATACATCGAAACCGGGTCGGCATCGGTTTCGTGGCGCTTGGGAGCTTCGCCTTCGCCCTCGACTGCGCCCTGCACCCACTCGTGTTCCGAGGGCGCTGGAGTGTAGTCCACTATGAAATCCATTACCCGATCGGCGCCGATATTGCCCAGGCCGGAGCTGAAAATCACGGGAAAAATCTTGTCTTCGCGAATCGCATTGTGCAGCGCGGGAACCAAATCTTCTTCGCCGAGGGTGCCCGCTTCGAAAAATTTCTCCATCAGCTTGTCGTCGCCTTCCGCCACCAGCTCGACCAGCTTCTCGTGCGCCGCGTGCGCCTGCTCCTGCAGATTGGCGGGAATTTCTGTTTCTTTGCCTTTTCCGTTGCCGCCCAGCTCGTAGGTGTAGGCCTTCATGCGAACCAGATCGATCACGCCCGACAAGTTCTTCTCTGCGCCAATGGGCAGCTCAATGGGAATGACGTTGCGGCCGAAAGCCTTCTCGACCGATTCCAGCACGCGGGTCGCGTCGGCTCGCTCGCGATCCATGCGGCTCACCACGATCAGCCGCGGCGCGTTGTACTCTTCGCAATAACTCCACACGCGCTGGGTGACGACCTCCACGCCGGCCACGCCGTCAATGATCACGATGGCGGCATCGACCACGGGCAGCGCCATCTTGGCCTCGTGCACGAACATGTTGAAACCGGGCGTGTCGAGAATGTTGATCTTGGTTTTGCCCCATTCCACGTAAGCCACGCCGGTGGAAATGGACATTTGGCGGGCGATTTCTTCGTCGTCGTAGTCGGTGGTGGCAGAGCCGTCGTCAACTCGCCCGAGCCGCTGGGCCGCGCCCGCGGTGTATAGCATGGCCGCAACCAGCGAGGTCTTGCCCGCTTTCCCGTGCCCCACCAACGCTACATTACGGATGTTTTCTCCAGAATAGACTTTCAAGTTAGGCTCCTTGAGCAGGCGTGGAAGAGAAACGGCCTGTGCGGAAGGTCAGGATAGGAAAAGGCCAGCTCAATATCACCTGCCAAAACCCATGATGCTAACACGCGGCGGGACGGAGCAACAATGGGGAGGGACGCAGGAATGGGCGTCATCCTAAGCGAAGCCGTTCTTCAGGCGGGGCGAACGATCTCGCGTGCCTTGAATTGAGGCCGGCAAAGCCCCACGCGAGATCCCTCGGCCCGCTGGAGAAAACGCGGGCCGTCGGGATGACGCCATTGACGCAAGAAGCAGCAAAGCTACATCTCTACGTCCTTGATATGCGTGGCGATGTACCACTTGTTGCCAAAATTGTCCTTGACGGCGGCGTTGCGGTCGCCGTAGGGCTGGTCGGTCGGCTCTTGGAACGAAGTCGCGCCCGCTGCCACGGCCTGGCGATGGACTGCATCCACGTTGGGCACGTACAGGTAGAACATCGCGGGCATGGTTTCGTACTTGCCGTGGGCCTCGCCCATCTCGATGACCGAATCGCCGACCCGAATCTGAGCGTGCACCACCACGCCGTCAGGAGTCGCGTACTTCGCTACTTCCTCCGCGCCGAACGCTCGCTTCAGGAAACTGATCAGCGGCTCGGCCCGCCGCGGATGCAGATACGGATTCACGTTGTGCAGGCCCTTGGGCTTGTAGCTCTCGCCCTTGTGAGTGGCGATGTACCACAGGTTTCCGGCGGCGTCTTTCACCGTGCCGGAGCGCTCGCCATAATCCTGGTCGCGAGGCTCGTCGAGCAGCGTCGCACCAGCCGCGACAGCTTTCTTGCAGATGGCGTCGGCGTCTTCGACGTAGACGTGCAGGGCGTTGGGCTGCAGCGAGCCGGCGAACTTCTTGCCCGGGATGCCGCCGCCGATCATCAGTACGGAATCGCCGATGCGGACTTCGCCGTGCACGCCGCCCATGGGCGTTTCGACGCGCATCAGTTCTTGGGCGCCGAAGGCTTTGCCGACGAAGTCGAGCAAGGCGGGTCCGTCGGCGGCGACGAGATACGGCGTGACCATGCGGTGTCCGCTCGGCACCGGGCTCACTTTCTTCTCTTCCTTGCCCGGCATGCGGTCGCCCTCGGGGCCTGTTTCCAGGCCTTTCATGCGGCGGTGCATTTCCTCGACCGACATTTCTTCCTTCACGGTGAACGCGGTCCACGAATAGCCGAACGGATCAGCCAGAGTCACGTCGCGGTGGCCATAAAACTCGTCCTTGAGTGGCCGGATGACTTTCATTCCGGCGGCGATGGCGCGCTCGGCGAAGCGATCCACGTCGTCGACTCGGACTGACAGTGAGATTGGCGAATTCCCCAGCGTTTCGGCGCTGAAGCGGCCGCCCTCAGGCCATTCACCGGTGATGTCGAGGGTCGAATCGCCGATCATGATTTCGGCGTGAGGTATCGTTCCGCCAACCTCGAAGCGGAATGTTTCTTTCGCGCCCAAAGCCTGCTTGTAGAACTCAATCGCTTTGGCAGGATCCCGGAACGCTATTCTTGGCGACGCAGTCGTGCGAACGGCTGCGGTGGGTACGGAAACAGGTTCAGCAATGGCGGACATGTGACTTCTCCCTTCTAGTCTGGATTTCAATCGGGCCTTGAACGTTTCCCGCGGCCGATTGCGCAATTCCGCTGCGAGGCGCACCAGTGGCTCGATTTCGGCGTCCACCTTCCCCAGTTTGCCGTCGCTGCGCGCCAGCATCGCATCGATGGCCTTATTCAGCTGCTCGATCATTTTTTGGTCAGCCCGGTTCTCACCGCCATTCCCGTGATGTAGAGAGCGCTTAGGCATCGGCACCCTCCATGCGCGCCCGCAGATTGGTCAGGGCGCGAAACTGTAGTTGCTTTACAGCGCCTTCAGTCTTGCGAATCTCCCGCGCCACTTCCTTGACGCTTTTCTCCTCGACAAACCGCATGATCACGACGCGTTTTTGCTCGGCTGGCAACGTATCCACCAGGCGATAGAGCGTGGCCCGGCGTTCGACTTCCTCAATTACGGCGGAACTGGGATTCCCAACTTTGCTCGACGCCGCGTCGATTTCGGAATCGTCTGCGATCTCGCGCCCGGTACGCTGCCAACGGTCGGAAATCAGGTTGGCCGCGATCCGGAACAGCCACGCCGCAAACGGAATCCCACGCCACTCGAAACGCTTCAGGTTGGCCAGCGCCTGCTGAAAGACCTCGGCCGTGAGATCTTCGGTCTCGGCGCGGTCCCGCACCCGCTTCACGATGTAGGCATACACGCGCTCGAAGTTGAGCTCGTAGAGGTCGGCGAAGCGGGCGGGGTCGTGCTGCGCAGCTTCGATCAGAAGCCGCTCGTCCGCTTCTTTCTTCAGAGCTCTCACCAGTTCTCCGCGGTTTGGCCGTACGCTAGGATAACGGACGGGATGAGGAAAAGGTTACGCTGTCCAAACCCGTGACCGAACTGAGGCTTGAGTCTATCGGGGCATATCCCAAAGGGTCAACGGTCGTGGGACTGAATGGTCTGTATTGGGAGACCCAACAGGGATGGGAACGCAATCTTGGGGGAAAATGTATTAGGATACCCACACAGCCCCAACTCATGTTACTTATCAAGCGTATGGCTGCTCCGTCCACAGGTACGCAAACTCATATTGCTTCACGGATAGGCGGTGTAAAGTACACCCTCCATTTAGCTGATTGCCTTGAATGGATGGACAACCGCCAGGCCAACACGATCCATGCGATCGTTACCGATCCGCCCTATGGACTCAAGGAATACACGCATGCCGAGAAGGAAAAGCTGCGAAAGGGCCGAGGTGGCGTATGGCGGATTCCCCCTTCGTTCGACGGTTGCACGCGAAGCCCGTTGCCGCGGTTTACCGTTCTCTCGGATGAAGAGAGAGCCAGTATGAGGCATTTCTTCGCCGAGTTTGGCCGAAGAGCTTTCAGAGTTCTAGTTCCGGGCGGGCACCTGTTCATCGCCGCCAATCCCCTCCTTTCGCATCTTGTATATCTGCCGCTGATGGAAACTGGTCTTGAAAAGCGTGGCGAGATTATCCGGCTCGTGCAAACCCTCCGAGGGGGAGATCGGCCGAAAAATGCCCACGCGGAGTTCCCGGAGGTCACGGTTATGCCCCGTTCAGCCTGGGAGCCCTGGGGCCTGTTTCGGAAACCTTGCGAGGGCCGGGTGCAAGATAATCTTCGCAAGTGGAAGACCGGCGGGCTGCGGCGCATATCCAGGGACGGCCCATTTTGCGACGTTATTCCTTCATCACCCACACGGCCTGAGGAGCGCGCGAATTCGCCGCATCCGTCCTTGAAGCCGCAGTCCTTCATGAGACAGATCGTTCGAGCTTCTTTGCCCTTGGGAGAAGGGCTCGTCCTCGATCCATTCATGGGAGGTGGGTCAACGATTGCAGCCGCCGTTAACGTCGGCTATGAGAGCATGGGGATCGAGCATGATCGGGCGTTCTATCAGATGGCGGTTCAGGGGATTCCAAGGCTAGCCACTTTCAATGGAAACGGGAAGTCCGTTGCCGAGCGAGGTACCTCCGGCAACGAAACCCTCCCGCAAAAGCTTGTACTACCTTTTGAATCGTGAGATTTTTGTCGCGAGATGGTCTGCGATTCAGATGGATTCGACCGCACAGTTCCGCTGCCGCCTGAGCTAAAGATCAGCCACATTCGGGAGGCTATCGAGCACGTCGAGGACCGCGCCGCTGACCTCATAGACATTTATTTTGAGCAGGCTAATGTCTTCAGCGGAATTGTCGGTATCGTTGGTACTCAGGCGCTCGACGCCTTGAGCCCATACAAGAAACACAAGCACCCCGACATCGCGCAGCAGCGGTTTCCTGATCTGTCGCTGCGTGGGCGTCTCAATCCGCCAGCCGACCAGGCGTTGGAGTCCAAAGGATCGACGCGACCTTGGGCTTTGCAATCGCATTACAACCACGCTGGCTGGTACATCGTTTGGCGATATGCAGTCGACCAGACCCACCGTCTGAAACCCGGCAAGATTGTTGCTATCTGGAGGGTCGATATACCTTTTCTCCGAGAGGAGGATTGGAAATACGAGGGAAGCAAAGCCGGTGAAGGTCGCGGCGGACGCACCCACACATTCGGAGTGAAGAATCCTGCCAAGAGATTCAAGGACTCGATTGTCTACCAAAGCCCGAGAATCGTGCTAAGTCAAGGTGGTCCTGTCCTGGCGGGCACTGAGGATTGACAAGTTGATTCAGCAGGTTTACCTGGTACCAAGGCTTCCCGAATAGTACAGGCCCTCCATTGCCGCCCTGACCCGGCTCGACAGCCCCTCCAAATCTCGCACCGTCAGCCCCGCCGTCGGGATCGGCTCGCCGACGCGCATCCCCAGCGGACGGCACTTGATGTGGTATGTATCCATTGGGAGAAGTTCAAACGTGCCGACCAACGCCACCGGAACGATATCCACCTGGGCCTTGATGGCCAGGAAAAACGCGCCCGGCAGAAACGGCTTGATTTCGCCGTCGAGCGTGCGGCCGCCTTCAGGGAAGATCACCAAAGGCATCCCCGCGTGTAGCCCTTTCAGCGCCGCGCGGATGCTGCCGATTGAACGCGCCGGATTCTGCTGATCCAGGCAAATCTGCCCCGAGCGCTTCAGGTACCAGCCCACCCCTGGATAGGCCAGCAACTCTTTCTTGAACGCGATGCGGAACTGAAATGGCAGGTGCACGTAGAGCACGGGAATATCGAGCGCCGAGGCGTGATTGACGGCATAGACGTGCGGCCTGGCGGTATCGATCTTGTCGAGGCCGGTCACCGTGACCGGCGAGAACATGGTTTTGTAGATCAGCCACGACCAGGCAGTGGCGACGCGATGCTGGCGGCGGCCGTCGGGGTCGAAGAACCCCACAATCAGGACGAAAGTTCCGAGGACCAGCGTATAAAGCCAGATCAGCGGGTTGAGGATCAGGTAGGACCGGAGGCGGCTCAGCCAGCCGTATTTTCGCTTGGGGATGGTGTGAAGGGACCGCAGCTTCGAGTCGAGCAAAGGAGCAGACGCGGCTGGCGAAGCTGTGCTCTCTATCCGTCCGTTTTCGACCCGAGCGCTTTCGACTTGCGCGTTCTCAATGTGATTCAGCGATGAATCCAATTCCTGCACGTTTCCATTCTAGGGGAATCCGGCCCTGCCGGGGCTTCAGTTTTGCGCCGCGAAGCCCCGCATCACCTCCCCGACCAGATAAATCGAGCCTGTCACGACAATCGGCGTTTGCGCCCTGGCCAGGCGGAAGGCGCGATCGAGCGCCGCGCCGACCTCGGCGACCGCCTCAATTTCCGTTACCGTTCGGCTTGCAGCCTGCGCGATCTCCTCAGGCGAGGCCGAGCGCGGATTTTCAGGCCGAGTGGCGAAGACGCGTTCCGCCAGCGGAAAGAGAATCTCCGCCATTTCCGATATAGCCTTGTCGCGCATGGCGCCGAAAACGAAAATCAGCGGACGGTCGCCGTAGCGCTCCGAAAGCGTAGAACGCAAGGCCCACGCCCCTGCCGGATTGTGCGCCACATCGAGCACAACCTCCGGCCACGCGCGGTGCGGTGGCAGAACCTGAAATCGTCCCGGCCAACGGGTTTCGCGAATGCCTTGCGCGATGGATTTGGGCGTAATCCCGGAAATGCGGACCTCAGACCCCAGACCTCGGACCTCAGATTTCGGAATTCGGTCGGCGACGGCTGAAGGCGGAGATCCGGAGGCTGAAGCCAATCCTCGCTTGGCTAGTTCTTCCGCGGCGGTGATCGCCAGCGCTACATTCCGCAATTGGTGCCGCCCGACCAGGGGAGTCTCGACCAGAATCTGCTCGCCCATGACTTGCAGCGGATAGCGAGAGACAAGTTGAGTCTGGGAATTCTCCGTGGTCTGGGCGGCAAACGGCTGTCTAGCGCTGGCGGTCAAATACGGGTTGCTCCCCGGCGAAACCGGCGGTACATACTGCGCTGCATTTACCCCGACTGCACCCAGCTCCAGGATCGTATTGCCAATCACGTCGTTAGCCTCGGGCAGCTGCGGCAGCGTGACCACCACGCCTCCGGGGCGGATGATTCCGGCCTTTTCGCGGGTGATCTCAGCGACCGTGTTTCCGAGGTATTTCTGATGGTCGAGGGAAATGTCGGTAATCACGCTGACCAGCGGCTTGACCACGTTGGTCGCGTCCAGGCGTCCGCCCATGCCGACTTCCAGTACCGCTATCTCCACACGTTCACGCGCGAAGTAAGTGAAGGCGATGGCTGTCATCATCTCGAAGAAGCTGGGATGCCAGGGCAATTCTCCCTTTCCGATCAGCTCTTCGGCGACGCGATCCACTTCCGCGTGCGACGCGCCAAACGCGTCGTCGCTGGTTTCTTCTGCGTTGATCTGGATGCGCTCGTTGATGCGCAGGAGGTGCGGCGAGGTATACAGCGCCGTCTTCAAGCCGGAGGCGCGGAGAATGGATGCCAGCGTGGCTGCGGTCGAGCCTTTACCGTTCGTCCCTGCGATCAGCACGCTAGGAAAAGCGCATTCAGGATGATGCAACGCCTCAAGCACGACCCGCATGTGCGCAAGGTCGAACTTGTGCACGGGCGTTTGGGCCAACTCGTGCCCCAGCGCAAACATGCTCGCCACTGCGGTTTCGTAGGACATGGGACAGCTCTTGGCGGTTGGCTGTTGGCTCTTAGCTTACCAAGATACGGGTCTGGAGGGACGAACGAGCTGCCAGAGTGATAACCGCGAAGAGTTTAGGATCCGAGCCAAGAGCTAAGAGCCAATGGCCAAAAGCTGCCTTACGCTGCCATGAAATCCAGCGCCCGCGCGATATAGGGCTTGAGCTGCTTGCGGGAAACGACGGCATCCAGCATCCCGTGCTGCAGCAGGAACTCGCTGCGCTGAAAGCCCGCAGGCAGTTTCTGCCGGATCGTCTGCTCAATTACCCGCGGCCCGGCGAAGCCGATGAGCGCACCCGGCTCGGCAATGTTCAGGTCGCCGAGCATGGCAAACGATGCAGTCACACCGCCAGTAGTCGGATCCGTCAGCACCGAAATATACGGTACCTTGGCTTTGTCCAGACGAGCCAGCGCCGCCGAAATCTTTGCCAGCTGCATCAGGCTGACCACGCCCTCCATCATGCGCGCGCCGCCGGAGGCTGACACGATGATAAGCGGCATTCGCGAATCAGCCGCGCGCTCGATCGCCCGCGTGATCGTCTCACCCACCACCGCGCCCATACTGCCGCCGATGAAGGCATATTCCATCACGCTGGCAATGACCGGCCGTCCCTGGAGCTTGCCTTGTGCGTTGATGACCGCATCTTTCAGGCCAGTGTCTTTCTGGGCCTGCCTGAGGCGCGAGGAATACGGTTTCAGGTCTACGAACTTCAGCGGATCAGTGGAGGCGATATTGCCGTCAAACATCTCATACTTGTTATCGTCGATGAGCTGCGCGAGGCGGGTGCGCGCGTCGATCCGAAAGTGCTTTTCGCACTTCGGACAAACATTCATGTTTTCTTCCAGATCTTTCTTCCAGATGATCTGGCGGCAGTTGTCACACTTCACCCACAGGCCCTCGGTACGGACTTTTTTCTCGCCCGTAGCCTCCAGCTCACCGGATTCGCGTCGAAACCAAGCCATAGGGATTTTGTAATCGAGGAATTTGGTAATTGAATAATTGAAAACCGGGACGACCCCTCAATTACACAATTACAAAATTCCCCAATTACACAATCATCAATATTCGATTCCCCTCTGCGCCATCACGCCCTTTTCGTAGGCATGCTTGACTTGGCGCATTTCAGTGACAGTATCGGCAATCTCCACGACTGTCGGGTGTGCATTCCGTCCGGTCAAGATAACGTGCACCATCTCCGGCTTCTTCTTCAAGCACTCAACCACCCGGACCGGATCGAGCATTTTATAACTGATGGCATAGTTGATCTCATCCAGCACGACCAGATCCCACGCGCCGGAAGTTATCGCCTTCTCAGCCTCGGCCCAGGCCTGTTCCACCAGCCGGACATCCTCCGGGTCAGGTTTCTCAACGCCCACTTTCACGAAGCCCCGGCCCATTTGCCGGATGACAAACTTGTCACCGAAGGCTTGGACCGCGTCGAGTTCGCCGTAATGCCACGACCCCTTGAGGAACTGCAGCATCAGCACCCGCATGCCTTGGCCAACCGCGCGCAAGGCCGTCCCCATGGCGGCGGTGGTCTTACCCCTGCCCGGCCCGGTGTTGACGATGATCAGACCGCGACGGATGTCAGCCATGCCTTCGCGACGTTCGATTCTACTAGAATAGGCGCTCTAAGTCGTGTGCCTAGCGAGGCGGCAATTCAGAATTAGACAGTCATCCTGGGCGGCTCACTCGAAGGAGCAGACGGGACTACCTCGCCGTCGGACTTCGCGGTTTGTTTTGCGCTTACCCTGTGCGCTACTATGCCACAGAGAAAATCTTCCGAGCCGGACACTTTTTCACAGAACTTGAGCATCGAATTCTGCGTAGCTCGGGCAAGCGAATCTCTGTCCCTGTCGCAACCGCGGAGGTCGCAATGCGCATCAACAACTGTGCAGTGTTATTCCTGGCGGTTGTGCTGGCCTTGCCGGCGCTAGCCGCACAACATGTCGCGATCCGATCCAGGGCGCCCTTCGATACCGGCGACCCAGCGACGATTCGCGAAGTCGTCGACATGGAGCGCCAAGCTCGCGAGGCTATTCTTCACCGCGATGCAGGCTTCTCCGAGCGCACCCTGGCAGATGACTACGTTGCCATTACGCCTCTGGGACAGGTGACCACAAAGCAGGACAGCATCTCAGCCCGCAAGAGCGGCCAGCTTCGCTACGAGACCGTCGACGTCAGCGATATGGTTGTGCGCGTATACGGCGACACCGCCGTCGTGACGGCGCGCGCCGATGTGAAAGGCCATCAGCTTGGGGAAGACTTCAGCGGTCCGTACCGTTATACGCGCGTGTGGGTGCGCCGCGGCGGTCACTGGCAAGCGGTGAGTTATCAGGCTACGGTCACGCAGTAGCCGCATTCTCGCTAGTCGAATTATGATTGCTGCTGTCGCGCGGGAGAGTTCGGGGTTTCATTCAATATCATGAAATCAACAATGCCCTAATGTCCCGAGTGATAGGGATGCCCTTTCAGAATCGTGAACGCACGGTAGATCTGCTCCAGCAGAACCACACGAGCCAACTCATGCGCCAGCGTGATCTTCCCGAGTGAAATCGCGTGTTGAGCCGCGGCGCGGGCTGTGTCGCTGAAACCATCCGCGCCGCCCACGGCAAAAACCAGCGGCAAGGGACTTCGGTCCTGATAGTCTCCCAGGAATTGGGCGAACTGCTCGGATGACATCTCCTTACCGCGGGCATCCATGAGCACGAGCGTGGACTTCGTGGGTGCCCCATGTCTCGCCGGTTTTGCGAGACGTGGGGGTTTCGAACCCTCTGTCCTGCGGCCGCACATTTCCAGCAACGCCGCTTCGTCGCGGAGCGCGACACCCTCGACCTGGGCACAGCACGAGATTCGCTCGAGATACTCCTCAGTCAGCGCCTGAATGGCGGGCTCTCTCGTCTTGCCGATCCATGCGATCTTGAGTTTCATGTGGCGCGGGCGGATACACCGTTCTTCCAGGGCGATTCTGGCGATGCGGCAGTAAAGTCGAGTTTGGATGCCGGGCGACTGCAAAACCCGGAAGGTCAGGCGGTCTTCTTCCTTTTCTTCAGAGCGGGCCGCGTCACTTTTCGTTTCTTCGGCGCGGCCTTCAGATCCGTCGGCTTGAGGTGCTTGGCCGTTTTCCACAGCCGTTCCAGATCGTAGAACCTCCGCGCCCTTTCCGAAAAAACATGCACCACGAAGTCGATGTAGTCGATCAGAACCCACTCAGCCTGGTTGTAACCCTCGATGTGCGTCGGGCGCAGGCCGGTGGCCTTCAGCCGCAGTTCAACTTCGTCGGTGATCGCCTGAATCTGACGTGGGTTGGTTCCACTGCACAAAACGAAGTAGTCGGTAAATGCCCCCGACCCTTTCTCCATTTCCAGGATGCTGAGTTCTTCGGCTTTCTTGTCGAGGCAGGCTTGAATGGCGGCAGCAATTTGTTTCTTCAGTTCGCTCTTCTTCATTCGCTCGTTCGTCGTCTGTTTAGTGTCTCATTGTAGCCGAGCTTGGATCGGCCGCCCCGGCAGAGCGCCGCGATTACTTGCCTGATTTTTGAGCTTCGACCGCCGCCAGCTGACGTAATTTCGCCATGGTCGCCGCCGATGGGTCTTTGCGCTTGCCGCTTTTTGCCCGCCGCCTCGGCTTGGTGCTGTAGTGGTTCTGAGACATGCGTGAGTTCCTTTCGGCTGGTCGTTAGTCCTTAGTCCCTAGTCGCGAGTTATTGGTTCGTTTGGAGACTCTTAATTGTAACCGACCGTTGGAGGTCGCATCGGGCGTGATAAGGATGCGAGCCAAGCGGGCTCAGGACTCACGACTCACGACTCGCGACTCGCGACTCGATACAGCCCCATCTTCTTGATGTAGTCGGCTACTGCCGCGTCCACCCATCGGCCCAGTGGCTTGCCCGCGGCCGCCGCCTGGCGGATCGCCGTTGCTGAAGCGGGCTGATGCAGGTCGCCCAGCAGATGGATCGTTGCCCCCGGCAGCACGAGATCGCCGGTAGCCGGTTGCTTGTGAAAAGGCTGCGTGACTTCAGGCCGGGGACGAATACTCTCCGGCAAAGCGTTGGCCACATCGGCCAAGGAATATCCGGGTCGTCCGGCCAGCACGAATTCGCACTCGCGAAACAAGGCTTCCGACTCATGCCACTTCGCGATGTCGGCAAAAGCGTCCATTCCGATCAGCAGAAACAGCCGGTCGCTGGCCTTGAGCGACTGCTTCAGCCGGCGCACCGTGTCGATGGTGTAATTCGGTTTGTCGTCTTTGCGGACGGCGCCTTTCTGAGCCCCACTTTTTCCAGCGTGGCTTTCTGCGGCGCGGCTTTCTCCCGGCGACTCAAGGAGCGAGGGCACGAAGGCTTTTTCCTCAGCCGTGACCAGTGCCAGCATGGCAAAACGATGCACGAACGCAGCGAGCGGCTGGCGTTGTTTGTGCGGCGGAATGTTCGCCGGCACGAAGTAGATGCGATGCAGCTTGCATCGCTCCAGCGCCGCGCGCGCCAGCGCCATGTGGCCGCGATGCACCGGATCAAACGTCCCGCCAAAGAGGCCAATGTTCATAGAGCTCTGAGCCCCGCTTAGTGTCTAGAATTGCTTCCACAAACGCAAGCTGAGGGTCGTCTTCCTCTGTCCCTCTGGCCACTGTCCCATCGGCCAAGGAACCAATCTGGTAATCGGCCTGGGCTGGTTCTCTGTTCCACAATGAACTCCTGTAACTATCACATCTCCTTATTTGTTAATAGCATCTTGACATGCGGGTAACCCTCCCCCTACTTCGCATCCCGCCCGCGCGCGCTCCCATTCTGCGCTATGGCGTAGCCGTGTTGAGCACGGCTCTTGCGCTGATCCCTACGATCCTGCTGGCCGACGTGTCGGAAAGCCGCTTGGCGTTGTTCGGCGTCGCCGTCATGGTGAGCGCGTGGTACGGCGGCTGGAAGCCGGGTGTGGTGGCCACCGCCTTCGCCCTCACCGTGAGCGCTTACTTCTCGCTCGCGGGGAACCATACAGCGGCGGCGGAGCGCATCGCCATCATCCGGCTTTCTTTCTTCTTTTTCATTGCCATGCTGATTTGCTGGCTGAACTCGGCTTTGCGCGCCGTGCAGGAGAATCTGCATCGTTCCGAGGTGAATTTCCGCTCGCTGGTCACGAACGCTCCTTATGGCATTTGCCGCTGCGACGCTACCGGCAAGGTTTTGGACGCCAACCCGGCATTTCTTGAATTGCTGGGCTATTCTTCACCCGAAAAGCTGCTGGGACGGCGAATCTACGAGTTTTATGCGGACACGGATCAGTGGTTCGCGCTGGCCGATTTTCTTCGCGCCTCGGCGCCGTTCAAAGGCCTGAGCGCAGAATGGAAGCGGAGCGACGGCTCAACCACGGGAGTGCGGGTTTCTGGACGCTCGGTGACCAGCGGCCCGCAGAACGGCGTGGTTTTCGAGTTGTTTGCCGAAGACGTTACTGAGCGCCGCGCCCTCGAACAGCAGCTTCGCCAGTCGCAGAAGATGGAAGCTGTAGGCCGCCTGGCTGGCGGCATTGCGCATGATTTCAACAATCTTCTGATGGTGATCACGGGCTATTCGGAGTTCCTGCTGGAACGGCTGCACGACACACCCGAGCTGCGGGCTCCGGCCCAGGAGATCGCCAGCGCCGCTGAGCGAGCTTCGTCCCTAACGCGGCAGCTTCTGGCCTTCAGCCGTAAGCAGATGTTGGCCCCAAAGATCGTCAATCTGAACGACATCGTCACCGAGAACCTGAAGATGTTGACCCGCATGATCGGCGAGGACGTGGACCTGGTCATGCACCCCGGCGAGAATGTGTGGGCAGTGCGCGCCGACGCCGGCCAGATTGAGCAGGTCATCATGAACCTGGCCGTCAATGCCCGCGACGCCATGCCTTCCGGGGGGAAGCTGACGATCGAGATCTCCAACGTGACTCTCGACGAAGACAACTCTCGCGTGCACGCGCCGACTCGGCCGGGTGACTACGTGCTGCTCTCCATCGGCGACACCGGCGCCGGCATGGACGCCGAGACTCAGTCGCACATCTTTGAACCGTTTTTCACAACCAAAGGGCCGAAAGGAACCGGCCTCGGCCTTTCCACGGTGTATGGCATCGTCAAGCAGAGCGGGGGCTACATCTGGGTCGAAAGCGAACTGGGCCGGGGAACGACATTCAAGATTTACCTGCCGCGAGTCGCAGCGATCGGCGAGGCCGCCGCGGCGCAGCCCGCAGTCCACGTCGACACCCACAAGGTCGAACCGGGCACCGAGACGATTCTGCTCGTCGAAGACGAGACGAACCTGCGTTACCTCGCCCGCCAGTTCCTGGAAAAGCAAGGTTACAAAGTGATCGAGGCGGCAGACGGCGCCGTGGCCATGCAGATCGCCGTCGCCCACGAAGGCGTGATCCACCTGCTGCTCACCGACGTCATCATGCCGGGCATGAACGGACGCGAGTTGGCGCAGCGCATCTCCGAGATTCGCCCCAATGTGAAAGTGCTGTACATGTCCGGCTACACCGAAAATGTGGTTGGACACAACGGCATGCTGGAGGCGGGCGTATTGCTCCTCCAGAAGCCATTCAGCCTGCGCAGTTTGAAAAGCAGAGTACGCGAAGTGCTCGATGCCCACCCCGCTGTTCCGGAGGTCGCCATGCCTGTGCAAACCGCCGTGCCACATCCCACGCTGGCCGCGCGCGAAACCTCACCGACACGAGCCCAGCGCTTCCATCTCCACCTGCCGCTGCGCTACCGGCGTCTCGGCGAAAAGGAATGGCACATGGGCACGACGGAGAACATCAGCCGCTCGGGCCTGCTGTTCCAGGCCGACGAAGTGCTGCAGCCCAGCGCGCAAGTGGAAATAAATCTCGTGCTCCCTGCCGAAATCGCGGGACTTTCCCCGACCGAGGTCGTCTGCCGCGGAGAAGTCGTGCGCACAGTCGAGCCGCACGGCGAAACGCTAAGCCCTGCGCTGGCCGCCCGCATTCTGCAATATCACTTCCAGCACGGGCCGCTGCCCAGGGCGTGAGGCGTCTTGACTGTAAAGCTCAGGGGTAAGACCACTCCGCCGTGGCGCGCGGTAATTCTATGCCCCCATGCTGGCGCAACAAGTCTTCGATGCCCTTGTGTCCCCCTATCCGAGCCCAGTGCAGGGGTGTGCCACCGTCGAAATCTGCGGCGTTAATGTTAGCGTCAGCGTTGATCAGTAGCTGGGCGATGTCCTTACGCCCGCGAGAAGCTGCCCCGCTCAGAGGGTATATCCGCGAAGAGTTCCCGCGTTTACGTCGGCTTTGGCGGCTAGAAGTATGCGGACCTCTTCGATTCGACCGCCCGTCGCGGCGTCGTACAACGGAGTGCGCCCGATTCCGTCTCGGATATTGATGTTGGCTTTGTTCGACACTAGCAGCTGCACAAGGTCACCGTAACCGTATGCCGCAGCATAGTGTAGCGGAGTGTCACCTTTGCCTGTCTTCGCGTTAACATCGGCACTCCTGGCTAGCAGTAACTCTGCGATCTCCACATAGCCATAAGACGCTGCGTAATGCAGAGCTGTGAACCCTTCCTTGTTCTTACCGAATACCAGGCTGGGATTGTGGTCGAGTAACAGCCGGGTCTTCGCCAAATTGCCGTTGCCGGCTGCCCGAAGGAACTCGGTGACGTCCGGGTCAGTCTTGTGACAAGCAGCGAGACCGATGAACGCCGCACCAAGTAGCAAAGCGCTTAGACGATGACGAGGCGAAAAGTGGCATAGTCGTAGCTTCAAATGTCTCATATTCTGTGCCCTTAAAGCGCGGTGCGACTGTGCGCGGGGTCACCGAACCGATGGTTGGTGAATATCTCGATTACGCCGGGTGCCCCACGTCTCGATTTTGAGACGTGGGTTTTTCTTCGAACTACGAAAAAATCAAAATCCCCGCAGCCATCGATTACTTCTCCTTGTGCTCCAGATCTCTTTCCCGTAGGGAGTCGACTTCCCCCGCGATCGCATACTTCAGTTCTTCAATCCCTTTGCCCGTGACCGCCGAGATTTCGTAGAGCTTCCACTTTTTCTTTTTGCAGTACCGTTTCAACGCCGTCAACTTGTCTTTGTTGGCGATGTCCATTTTCGAGGCGACCATGAGCATCGTCTTGTCTTCCAGATGCGCGCCGAAGCTCGACAACTCGCCGAGAATCACTTCGACGTCTTTGGTCACGTCGTCGCGGCCGCTGCCGTCGGAAACATCGACGAGATGCACCAGCAGCCGCGTTCGCTCGATGTGCCGCAAAAACTGCGTGCCCAGGCCAGCGCCAGCGTGCGCGCCTTCGATCAGACCGGGAATGTCGGCGACGACGAAGCTGATTTCGTCTTTCGCATCGCCGACGGCGACCATGCCCAGGTTCGGCTCAAGCGTGGTGAAAGGATAGTCGGCGATCTTGGGCCGCGCCGCCGAAATGCGCGAGATCAGCGTGGACTTGCCCACGTTCGGATATCCCACCAGGCCCACGTCGGCAAGCAGCTTCAACTCCAGCCGGTAGACGCGCTCTTCACCGGGGCGTCCGGCTTCGTGTTCACGCGGCGCCTGATGAGTGGACGTGGCAAAGCGCGCATTGCCGCGCCCACCGCGGCCTCCGCGGGCGACGACGATGCGCTGGTCCGGGCCGGAAAAATCGAACACCTTCTCGCCGGTTTCGTCGTCGTAGACAATCGTCCCGACCGGAACCTTCAGCACCACGTCGGCCCCATCGCGGCCCGTCTTGTTGGCGCCTTCGCCGTGACGTCCGCGCTCGGCCTTGTACTCGGGATTGAAGCGGAAATGCACCAGCGTGTTGTGACGCTCGCTCGACTCCATGACCACGTCACCGCCTTTGCCTCCATCGCCGCCGGAAGGGCCACCACGAGGAACGAATTTCTCGCGGCGGAAGGCCATGCAGCCGTTGCCGCCGTCCCCGGCCTTCACGCGAATTTTGGCTTCGTCGATGAACATTCCGTATCTGGCTATGCATTCACGCTGGCAGACGGCGTATTACTCCGACTCGCTGATGAATATCGCCCTGCATTTCTCGGGGTTGAACACGTGCTTCAAAAGGTACGCCTGAGTCTTCCCATCCAGCCGCTCGAAGGCTGCTTGAAATCCCGCCCGATCGTTACGACACACGCGCTCTTCATTTCCTGTGTAGTCGGAGTGAACATCGTTGGGAGCCAGCAATCCGTACCGTATGTACGCGGGAAGGTACTGCGGAAACATCATGACTGCATTCGCAAGGGAATGTGGCCAGTGCTGGTATATCTGGGCCAAGCTCTCCATGTCGTTCGTGGACTTCGTGGCGTCTTCGTGCCAGTCTGGCAGTGTCATCATCTGCGATTGCTCCGCCTCCGACACTGGGATATTGTGCAGCAGTCCTTCCGCGGCAGTTTTCGACGGCTCCAACAGAACCCATTTCTCGTAGTACACGATCCTGCCCAATTTCGTGCTGCCTGCCTGCTGACGGTATGCGTTCAAACACTCGACATCGCTACAGAGGCTCATTGCCGTTAATAACTTGTAATCTGGCGCCGGACTTGGGATAGAGGCATTCTGGGCCGCAAGGCGAGAGGAAAATAGACTTAAGAAGAATAGGCCCAGAAGGGTTGGAAAGCGGCTCCGACCCATCTCGATATCTCCCTTCCAGAAAAGCGGAAGCCTCGGCCCGAAGGCGAGGCTTGTGTGCGAAGGATCCAAGGACGAGGAGCGCCCGCGCTACACGCAATTATGAGATCTCTCGCTCCGTTCGGAATGATCGCAGCGGAGCTCGGACGCCCCGCTAAACCCAGTCACTTCGCTTCTACCGGCTCGACCATCACGAAGCGGCCCATCGAGCCTTTGTCCTGGAACTTGATGCGGCCGGTAATTTTGGCAAAGAGGGTGTCGTCTTTACCGCGGCCCACGTTCAGGCCGGGTTTTACCCGCGTGCCCCGCTGCCGCACGATGATGGTCCCGCCGGGCACGACCTGCCCACCGAATGCCTTGAAGCCAAGCCGCTGCGAATTCGAGTCGCGACCGTTGCGTGATGTGCCTTGTCCTTTTTTGTGCGCCATAAAAAATCAGCTCTCAGTGGCCAGTTGCCACTTTGCGCGAGAGGTGGGAAACTTTGCTCGTCGGGGTCACCGGTTTCGCCCACTCACTCACTTCTTCTTCCCGCTCGTCTTCTTCGCCGTTTTCTTCGGAGCAGCCACCTTCTTCTTGCCCGCCGGCTTTGCAGGCTTTGCCTCGGCTGCCGGAGCTTCGACCTCGGGCTCTTTTGCCTTCCTCGGCTTGGCTTCCTTCTTCGGCAATTCGGGCGCTTTGAAGCTCTGTCCGCCAGAAGCGATCTCGACAATCCTCACCGCTGTGTAGCCCTGCCGATGGCCGCGCAGCTTCTTGTACTGCTTCTTGCGCTTGTAGTGGAAGACGATAACCTTCGGCCCGCGGCCCTGCTCGACCACTTCGCCGACTGCGCGCGCGCCGGAATCCGCGGCAACTTTGCCCGCTTCGCTGGAGACCGCGAGCACCGGGAACTCCACCTGGCCGCCGGTTCCGTCGCCCAGCTTTTCTACTCGAATGACATCGCCGGGCGCCACCCGGTACTGCTTTCCACCGGCGCGGATGACCGCGTACATATCTCGTCTCCTTGCAGATATTGCGAACTTGAGGTCGCCAAACGACCTTCGCGAGCCCGGACGCACACTGGCGTCTCGCAGGCTGGCTAATCTCCAGTGCTTGCTGTGTTTTCCGCCACGGCGCTACGGCAGCCAAGGCAGGCGTCCCCAGAACGGGTCGGCGAATACAGGCAAACTCGAATATTCTAGCGTGCGGTGCGGAGAGGGGTCAAACACAAACGGTGAGGAGATGCGACGTTGAGTTTTCTCTTCTGCTGACGCATCATCCACCTAAGTCCGCTGCTTTCGCGCTCGAGCTTGCACCTTCTTCAAGATGGCAATCTGCCCGGCGTGGTAAAGCTCATGCTGCACTGCGCCGTGAAGCATGTGATAGAAGTCGTAGCGCTTGCCGGGAACGCGGTCGCGCAGGCGAGACTCGGGCAGAGCGGCGACAGTTTTGACCAGAGCATTGTGAGCGGCTTTCGCCTGGGTGATCGCTTCGCGCCATGTGGCTTCGGTGGGCTTGGGAACGGGTGGGAAATTCTGCTCCGCAGACAGCCGCGCTTTTTTCCCGCCCAGCCGGCGGTGAATGGTGCCATCCCAGGCGGCAATGTGCAGAACCAGCTCCCAGATGCTGTGGACGTTGGGCAAGGGCTTGGCCGCGGCGGTGGCCGCGTCTACATGTTGCAGCAATTCGAGCAGGGCAGGCCCATGCCACGCGCTGCCGTCGAAAGCGCGGCGGAGTTGATCGGCGATGCGGGCGGATTCTGGGGTGTTCGAATTTCGTTTTTTCACGGGATAGGCCCCCCTATTCTCCGTCTGCGACAATCGCGATGTCCGCAGCGTTGGCCGCGTCTATGATCTTCTGCCCGTCGAGGAGCAGACATTTCCCTGCGTCCACCGCGAGGCAAGTCGCGCCGGCCGCGTGCATGACTTCGATCGTCTTCACGCCGATGACGGGGACATCGAAGCGCAGGTCCTGATTCGGCTTGGCGATCTTAACCACGGTTAAGGCGCGGCTGAGCGTGGAAGCGTCACCGTGCAGCGAGCGCATGATCGTGCCGGCGCGTTCGATGGTGGCGTCGGTGCCTTCCATGGCTTCGACCGCGACGCAGGCCGATTCTGCGATCACCACCGTCTGGCCGATATCGTGCTGCGCGAGCTCGCGGGCGACGGCACATCCGTATTCAACGTTCTTCAGTTCCTGTTCGGTGGGCGGGCGTTTCGTCAGCAGGCCGGGCTTGACGAGCAGCGGCTCGAGCAGCCACGTGGATTTTTCCAGCGTGATGCCCTCGTCGGCGAGAACTTTAGCGACTGCGCCGAGCAGAGAATCAGTGTTGCGACTTGTGAGTGAGAGCAGGAGTTTGGCCAGGCGCCAGTCGGGACGAATGCTCGAAAAAATCTGCTTGTGTTTGACCTGACCGGCCATGATGGCGCGGCGAATGCCTTCGCGCTGAAAGGTCTCGATCAGTTTGGAGAGTTCGCCGAGCGAAAGCCAGTGAACGGCCGTCGCGCCTGCGGACTCGATCTCGGGAAAGGTTTCTTCCTTGATTGCCGCGACCACGACTTCGTATCCTTGCGCCCGCGCCGCATCGAGCACGAGGAAGGGGAACTTGCCATTGCCGGCGATGAGGCCGAGCTTTTCTTTCGGGGAAGGCATCAATGATGGGAATCCGCCGAGTCAGTCTAGCATTTTGCGTAAGGAGATTGGCATTCACTCCACTGGTGAGAGACGGGAGACTTATACGCCTCAGCGGCTCTTTTCAACTTCCGACAAGAGCTCCTTCGTCTTTTCATCTGGGACGAAATCATCTTCATTACGGATGAATACCGCAATCGCTTCAACTTTCTTGGAGTTGGAAATTTTGGAAGTTGTATATTCGCTCCCGTCGCAGTCGATCGGAGGGTCCACATCAAAGGAATTCAGATAAATCGAGATTTCAATAGAAGCGGAAGAAATCTTTTTTACGTCTGCGCCCAGAGATGAACAATGTTTCTGTTTTTCGCTAGCCCTGAAAGGAAATGTCCAAGTTTGAACCAGCGCTGATTCTGTTTTCACTTTTCCGTTGGCGTCAAAACCTATTACGCTGAAAGCGCCCGCTCCGTAATCCTCATAGTTGCAGAGGAGTAAATCTCGCGTACCGCTCTGACCAGGTATCTTCCAGCAGATTCCTATTGGGCCATCATTATGGAAAAATGATAGCCTCCGCCACGAGCCTTGTTCTTTGCGCAGGAGGAACGCGCTAGCGGGGCCATCCGCATGAGCAAAGCAGGAAAAAGAAATGGAACTCAACAAAGCCTCCGTTCTGCCCACGGAGGTAAAACTCCCGAACAAAATGCCGTTAATACCTAAACCACCGCGGGGTGCTTCAGCGTCCTCTGCCATAAATGCAGGACAAACTTTGCAACCCGTTTCGGTGAAATCTGCCGGTTTGTCGCAAAGAGCCGATCTCATGGCAGTAAATTCTGCAGGGAGCTTGAAATCGGATTGGCCGATTGCGCCAACGGCCACAAACAATACTCCACATAGAACCAGCAAGGCGCTCTTGCATGCACATGACCATCGACTACATCGCACAGCCTCCTCCTGAGCACCAATTACTTACTTAATAATTCCCCGCTCCGAAGCCTCGACGAACCGTATCAGCATATCCACATCTTCCCCGCGATCAGCTTCCGATTTCAGCTTCTCCAGCGCCTGCGACGTGTTCAGTTTCGAGGCCAGCAGAATCTTGTAGGCGTGATGGATCTTGGCGATCCGCTCCGGCGAGAACCCGCGGCGCTGCAAACCGACTTTGTTGATGCCGTAGGCGTTGGTGTCGCGCGCGGCAGAAGTCATGGAAAAGGGCAGCACATCCTGCGTGATGGTGGTGCCTCCGCCGATGTAGGAATGCGCGCCGATGCGCACGAACTGATGCACCGGGCAGAGCGCTCCGACCACGGCCCACTCTTCGACGATCACGTGTCCAGCGATGGTTGCGCCATTGACCAGCATGGCGTGATCGCCGACCACGGTATCGTGCCCGACGTGAGTGTAGGCCATGATCAGGATGTGGCTGCCAATTTTCGTGACGCCGCCGCCCTTGACCGTGCCGCGATTGATGGTCACGCACTCACGAATCTCGTTGTGATCTCCGATTTCGAGCCGCGTTGGTTCGCCTTTGTAAGTGACGTCCTGCGGCGCCATGCCGATGGCGCAAAAAGGGGAGAACACATTATTCGCGCCGATTTTCGTTGGTCCTTCGACCGTGACGTGCGAGAGTAAACGGCAATTCTCGCCCAGCTCGACGCCGGGGCCGATCACGCAATATGGGCCGACCTGGCAAGATGCGGGAACCTTCGCGCTCGGATCAATGATGGCCGTGGAATGTGTGTTCATGGAGAGATTCATGGAACGAACACAGCGGTCGAGCGGCGGACCGGGAACGGATGGTGGAATTCAGTTGCAAGCCAGCGCCTAAAGGCGCTTCCATTTAATGACACATTTGGCATGCCTGAAGCCGTGCCCCGATATGAAGCTTGACTCTCACCACACGCTGCCAGACTATTCCGCGTCGTTGCCGTTGTTGTCGTTGTTCGATGCGCGTCCACGCGATGCGTCAATGAGCTGGCACGACACGATGGCCTCGGCTACGCGCTTGTCGCCCACGAAAGCGTATCCCTGCATCCTTGCGGCAACCATGCCCGGCACCTCGCGCCAGCCCTTCAATTCCACTTCCAGGCGCAACTGATCGCCCGGACCGACAGGCTTGCGGAACTTGGCGCGCTCAATGCCGGTAAAGACCATGATCTTGTCGTGGCGATCTTCGACCTCAGTCAGCAGCAGCGCCCCCCCAGCCTGCGCAATGGCCTCGACGATCAGCACGCCGGGCATGATGGGCAACCCCGGAAAATGGCCGTTAAAAAACGGTTCGTTGAAGGTAACGTTCTTGATGGCGACAATCCGCTCCCTGCGCTTCAACTCCAGCACCCGGTCAATCAGCAACAGGGGATAGCGATGCGTCAAAATCTTCAGGATCTCGTGGATGTCAAGCGCAGGTTTCGCTGCGACCGGCGAAGCCTCCGCTACTGTACTACCGTCCGCCATGAATTCGTCTCAAGCAGCTTGACGATTATACTGTACGGCTTGACCGAAGAGGGGTGTTTCGTTCCCGACGAGTGCAGACTTAAGAGGGCAAGCCGAACCAATGCCAGCCAGGAGAAACACACATTCGAGAGCAGGGCAGTCGGAGAGAATCTGGCGCGAACGGTTGCGCTACTTCGAAAATCGGCGGCAAGCGCTGGTGCAGACGATTCGCGAGTTTGTGGAGATTGAATCTCCCAGCGACGACAAGCCCGCGGCCGATCGCATGAGCCGCTTCCTAGCCGGAGAATTCGAGGCTATCGGCGGACGCGTTCGCGTGCATCGCGCCCAGGAGTTCGGAAACAACTTGCAAGTCGATTTCCCCGGTCGCGCGGCGATGAAGCCGGTTCTGCTGCTCGGGCATTTCGATACGGTTCATCCGCTGGGGACGCTCCATGCCATGCCCTGCCGCGTTTCGAAAGGTCGCTTGTATGGGCCCGGCGCGCTCGACATGAAGTCGGGCATCGCGCTGATGCTGTATGCGCTCGAGGCACTCGAAGCCTGGCACGGCGGGCTGCCCCGGCCAGTCACAGTGTTTCTGGTCTCGGACGAAGAGGTCGGCAGCGTTTCGTCGCGCACGATTACGGAGTCGCTAGCCAAGAAATCTGCGGCGGTGCTCGTGCTCGAACCAGCGGCCGGGCGGCGCGGTGCGGTCAAGACGGCGCGCAAGGGGGTTGGCGAATATCGGCTGAAGATCACGGGCGTGGCGGCTCATGCCGGACTCGATCCGGGCCAAGGACACAGCGCGGTGGTCGAGCTGGCGCGGCAGATCGCTGCTTTGTCGAAGCTGAACGATGTGGAGCGTGGAATCTCGGTGAACGTCGGCGTGGTTTACGGCGGGACGCGGAGCAACGTGATCGCGGCCGAGGCCATTGCCGAGATTGACGTGCGCATCAAACTGGCGAAGCAGGCTGCCATCCTCGATCGCAGACTCCGGTCACTCAAGCCTTTTGACAAGCACTGCAAGCTCACGATTACCGGCGGCATCAACCGCATGCCGATGGAGCGAACCGCCGGCGTTGCGGCGCTTTACGGAAAGGCACGGGCGATCGCTAGGCAAATTGGCTGGAAACTGCAAGAGGCCGCGGTAGGCGGCGGCTCGGACGGAAATTTCACCGCCGGCATGGGCGTGCCCACGCTCGATGGCCTGGGAGGCGTGGGCCTTGGGGCGCATGCCGCGCATGAGCACGTCGTGATTTCTGAGTTGCCGCGCCGGGCGCTGCTTTTGGCGGGAATGATTGAAAGCGCTTGATCGCTCGATCGTTTGAAACGCTGATGGTTCAACCTGGGGGGAGTTGCATGTTGAAGTTCATGGTGGTCGTGTACCGTCGGCCAGACTTAACAACCGAGCAGTTCCGCCGGCATTTCGAGCAAGTCCATACGCCTCTGGCGAAGCAGTTGCCCGGGTTGAAAAAGTATGTGCAGAATTATGTCTGTGCTGATCCCGAACGCGAGTCTCCGGGATGGGACGCAATCGTAGAACTCTACTTCGATGACCGAGCCGCGATGGAGGCGGCATGGGATAGTCCGCAAGGCGCTGCTTCGGACGCCGACCTTCCAGAATTCGCTGACTTAACCCGCACGACCTGGTCCGTAGTGGAAGAGGTCACTGTTTTGCCGTGAAGACCAGGAAGTAGTCCATATTGTCGGCTTTGACGAAATCGTACTGGTGGACTAACCGGTAGCCCGCCTCCTTCGCCTCACGAATCACCACGTCGCGGCCCACGCCGTGGTTTTCGCCATTTCCATTGCGATCAATGACCCCGATTTTCGCGCCCGGACGCAGCGCAGCGCGCAGATTCCGCAGGAGGGTTATAGGGTGTCCCACCTCGTGATAGGTCTTGAGGAGCAACACCGCATCGACGGACTGGGCCGACAGAAGCGGGTCGTCGGGCTCGCTCAGAATTCCCTTCACGTTCTCAATCCCCTCTTTCTGTATGCGCTCCGTGATGTAACCGATTGCCTCAGGGTTGATGTCGATCGCATAAACGAAGCCAGCGTGACCCACGCGCCTGGCCGCGCGAACGGTGAACCAACCTGATCCAGCGCCAATGTCCGCCACAGCCTTTCCCGGAGAGATTCCGAGGATGTCCATAACGCGATTGATTTGCAGGCGATCCTCTCGTCCCGGAGACTCGAAGACGGATAAGTCGCCGGTGTAGGGCTCGCTGGTCTTGCGTTGCTCAGAGGATGAAGCCTCCGGCGTTTGCGCTGCGCTCTGCGGACGAGCGATGGCGGGGTTCAGAAAAACGAACAGGAAAGAAATCAGGAGAACGCGGATTCTCTGCATGGCACTGCCTCGTCGATGGGCGACACAACAACAATAGACGGGTTCGAACCTCGATGCGAGCGCAGTGGAAGGCTGGGCCCCACAAGTATTGGCCCCCTGCCGTGGTGCTATGCTAGTCGGTCGCATTGCTCATTCTGGGGACAACTCTTGCCGACTGATCCGGTTCTGGTGGTTCATGGCGGGGCGTGGGCCATACCCGATAACATGGTCGAAGCCCATATCCACGGAGTAAACGACGCGCTGGCCGCGGGGTGGCGCGTGCTTGTACGCGGAGGATCGGCGCTCGACGCCGTTGAGGAAACCGTCGTCATCATGGAAGATGACGAGACTTTCGATGCCGGGCGCGGGAGCTTTCTCAACCGCGACGGCAGAGTGCAGCTCGATGCACTCATTATGGACGGCGCCACGCTGCGGGCCGGAGGCGTGGGCTGCGTTGAGCACTTGCGCAATCCAGTGCGCGCCGCGCGCAAGATTTTGAGCGAAAGTCCGCACATATATTTTGTGGGTGAAGGGGCAGAGAAGTTCGCCGCGCTGCATGGGCTGCCGCTCTGCGAGAACGAAGACTTAATCATTCCGCGGGAAGTGGAGAGGCTGCGTGAGTATCAGGCAAAATTCCCCACCTCTCACGCACAAAACGCGCGAGAGATGGGGCACCCAACGCCAGAAATGGGGGGACCGACTGGCGGCGAGCTTTTCGCGGCCGCGGCCGATGATCCAACGACGTCGGTCGACACTGTGGGCGCGGTTGCGCTCGACCACAACGGCAATGTTGCCGCCGCGACTTCCACCGGAGGCACGTTGAACAAGGCTCCAGGACGGCTGGGCGACTCGTCGCTGATCGGCTGCGGCTGCTATGCCGACAATCTGAGTGCCGCCGCTTCAACCACGGGATGGGGCGAGCCGATCATGAAGCTGGTGCTGGCCAAGTGGACCGTCGACCGCATCGCCGCGGGCAATCTTCCGGAGTGGGCCGCGCAGGAAGCGATGAATTATCTGAAACAGCGCGTCAACGGGCACGGTGGCATTATCGTGCTGAATCCGGAAGGGCACTTCGGCATCGCCCACAACACCCCGCGCATGGCCTGGGGGTATAGGACACTGAAGAAGGAAAAAGCGGGAGTTGCCCGCGAGGGCTAACTTTCGCTTCTAGTTCACGTGGAAGGTAACCTTCACCTGATATTCCGTCGCTTTGCCATTCTGAATGTAGGGTCGGAACCGCCACTGCTCAAAAGTCGCTCTCAAGGCCGAAAGAACCATCGGAAGGTTCTTCATAACCAGAGGCCTGTTAGCGTCATCTGAGGTGATGAACACCAGCCCCGTACACTCACCGTTTTCTCTTATTCCGAGCGTAATGAAGATGGGCGTTCCCGCAGGAGCAAAACCAGCTGGCCAAGACGGTTCTACCCGATGAAGGATTAGCTTGCTTCCTTCCCCTTCCTCCAGCACGGGAATTGGATTTGCGATCGCAGTTTGGAACGCGAACGTCAGGATCGACTCCACTTGCGCCGGGTTTCCCTGGCTTGTGGCAGTCTTGAACTGCCACTTCATGACCTGGTCACGTGCGACATCGCTCAGGCCGGGATTACTGGAATTGAGCTCATAGATCTCGCGGACCTTTCCATCACGGTCGAGGCAGACGTAAAGGCTCAGCGTACCCTTATCTGCTCCGCTGCGGACGGTCGGCCAGACCACATCCGGAGTGTTCTCCCCAAGGCGACGCAGAGTTGCTTCATCGATGCGAACGGTCTGCAGGGGAGCGCTGGTCTGTTGAATAGCAAGCTGCGCTTCATCGGGGGCGCCCACTTCTCTGAGTTCGTCGATCGTAGCCTCAAGCTCAGTGCCGGATTCGATGTATTCGCCGATCGTCCGTGCCACACGCTTGCCGGCGAAGTTTTTATAGTTCTTGTAGCTGACACTGTAACCGGGCTCGCCTACGGACGCGAGTAAGCCGTCTCCAAAACAGAAGGACGAAAAGACCTTGTTGCTGACTGGGGGAATGCCTGCCATATAGGTAAAGCGTCGGCAAACCTGACTTCCTCCCCACACGGGGTTGTCCGAAGAGCGTGACAGGTCGACGCCCTGCAAGAGCGTGCTCGGTTCGAAGATGGCCGTAACAATCGTGCGAAGCCAATTCGGGTAATAGTCGCCGGTCAACTGCTCACTCTTCTTTTCGCCGTTCACGATGAGAGTTTGCGAGAAGTCAGATGTCCTGACCGTGCGACGCCATTTGTCCGGAGCAACCCAATACTCTTCAATCTCCGCTTTGTAGTTCACATTCGACGGATTGGTTGCCTCCAACACCCTCGCTCTGAGGACGAAGGGATGCGATCCGGGCAGCGTGATCTGTGATCGCTCGATTGCCTTCTTCGGCAGGTCCGCCATCGAGCCCCCTGCAGCCGCAAGGGAAGAGAAAAGAATCAGCGGAATCAGAACGGAAAATGCCGTACGGAAATATTGCATGGTTCACCTGCTGCCCGCCACCGATTATAGGCCACGGGCTGTGCGTCCCGCTGCCCACACCCGTTCCGGCTGGGACCCTTGTCGTTACCCCGCACTCCGCGCATATAATCTCCGCATCAGCAAGACCGGGCCAACTCGCGTGGGTACAGTTTCGCGGTCGAAGGCCGCTCTTTCCGCCGGCTCAAAGCAAACCATAAGTCCGCCGAAGGCGCACGCACAGCACGACCATCAGCCCACCGACGTTCGCCTGGGACACATCGTGCGGCTGCTGATGGAGCACGCCACGGTTGTGGTCAGCGGCACCAAGATTGCCCAGGAGATCGTTTCCAGCCGCTCCGAAGTCTGGCGCCTCATTCAGCAGTTGCGGAGCATGGGTGTGGACGTAGCCGGGCATCCCGCAACCGGGTATCAACTGCGGTCGGTCCCTGACTTGCTGTTGCCTGAGGTTCTCCGCCCGCTGCTGCGGGGCACGATTTTCGATGAGCATCTCCATCACTTCTACAAGATCGGTTCGAGCAACACGGTGGCTATGGCCGCTGCGGCGGAAGGCGCTCCCGAAGGCAGCGTCTTCTTGGCTGAGGAGCAGACAGCCGGCCGCGGGCGAGGATCGAATACGTGGCAGTCGCCGCGATCCATGGGTATCTACTGCTCGGTTGTTCTGCGTCCTGTAGAGCCGCCTTCGGAAGTTCTGGTGCTTTCGCTCGCTGCCGGACTCGCCGTGCAGGCGGCGATTCGGCAGGTGAATTCGCTGGTGAATACGGATTTGAAGTGGCCCAATGACGTGCTGATTGGTGGCAAGAAAGTCTCCGGCATTCTTACAGAAATGAATGCCGAAGTCACCCGCGTGCGCTACGTTGTGGTGGGGATCGGCGTCAATGTAAATCAGTCGAGTTTTCCCGGCGAGTTGGCCGCGACCTCGCTGAAGCTCGCGACCGGCAGCGAATGGTCGCGGGTGGAACTAGCCGCCGCCTTGCTAAAATCTCTCGACCGCGAATACCGCCGGCTGACGGGCGACCCGGAGGCGCGGAGTTCGATTCTGCGCCGCTTCGCGGAGGGTTCCTCCTGGGTTAGCGGGAGGTCTGTCCGCATCGAAGAGAATGGTTTGTCGTTCGAGGGAACCACAGAAGGGCTCGATGAGCGCGGGTTTTTGCTGGTGCGCACGGAGAGTGGAGTGAAGACTGTATTGAGTGGTACGGTCAGGGAGCGGTGAAGCAAGCATTCAGCACTCAGCCGTCAGCATTCAGCCACTCCGGGCCTCGCAGTGGCCGAATGCTGAGTGCTCACTGTTGAGTGCCTGGAATACAACGCTGGAAACTCAACCCATGCTGCTCGTTCTCGATGTCGGCAACACGAACACGGTGCTGGGCGTTTTTGCCCGCGTGGCCAAGGTGCACGCAGGTGGAGACCTGGACGAGCCAGCGCGCTACGAGCGCCTTCTGGCCAATTGGCGGGTGGCGACTTCCCGCACCGGCACAGTGGATGAGTATGGCGTCCTGTTTCGCAATTTGTTTTCGATGGCGGGGCTTGAAGTCAAGGGCATCCACGGCATTGTGGTTTCTTCCGTCGTGCCGCCGCTCGATCCCGTACTGCGGGAGGTCTGCGAACGCTATTTCCATTTGCGCCCGCTCTTTGTCGAGCTTGGGGTCAAGACCGGCATGCCGGTGCATTACGACAATCCGGCGGAAGTGGGAGCCGATCGCATTGTCAACGCCGTGGCGGCCTTCGAGAAATACGGCGGGCCGTGCGTGATCGTAGATTTCGGCACGGCCACCACCTTCGACTGTGTTTCGGCGAAGGGCGAATATCTTGGTGGAGCGATCTGCCCGGGTATTGGCGTCTCCGCCGACGCGCTGTTTGAGCACACTGCGCGATTGCCGCGGGTGGAAATCCGCAAGCCAACGCGTGTGATCGGCTCGAATACCGTGGGCAGCCTGCAATCCGGCCTTTACTATGGCTACCTTGGCCTGGTGGATGGCATTCTCGAATTGTTACTCGACGAACTGGGCAAGGAAACGCGCGTGACCGCAACCGGCGGTTTGGCGCCGCTGATCGGTGCCGGATCGAAGTACATTAAGAACGTGGATGAATTCCTCACTCTTGACGGACTGCGCATCATCTGGGACCGGAATGCGGCGGCGCGGCGTGACGTTCTGGCGAAGGCCAAGGCTGCACCCAGGCTGAAAAACGGCGGGGGTGAGCGCTCTGCGGCGACTTCCCGTTCCCGCTGACTTGCCGTGGAAAACTATTTCAACTACTTCACTGAAATCGAAGAGCACTTTCAGCGCCGCTGGGGCGGTCCGCTGCTGCTGTCAAGTCTCGACTGGACCCTGATGGAGACCTGGAAGGACGCTGGAATTCCACTTGAGGCTGTTTTGCGCGGCATTGATGTGACCTTCGAGCATTTCCAGCGCCGCCGCTCAAAGACTAAGAAGGTGAATGGTCTGGGATTCTGCATCCAGGAAGTGCTGGCGGCTGCGGAGGACATGAAGGAAGCCGCGGTGGGCGCGAGCGCGGGGGCTGAGTCGCCGTCGAAACGAGGCGCGGCGCCGGGGCTGGAGCCGGAGGCGGTCGCCGCGTATGTTCGGCGCAATGCGGACTTGCTGAAAAGGGCGCAGCTAACCGAAGCCGCAATGGCGCGAGCTGTCGCTGAGGAGGCGGCGAAGACTTTGGAACGACTCGCAGACGAAATCGAAGCGAAGCCCGCCGCACGCTGGCAGGAAGTTGAGCGGCATCTGAAGGTGCTCGAGGAAAAGCTCTTCGCCGCAGTGCTGGCCTCGGCGCCGGACGAGGAAATCGTCGCCGTCCGAGCCCAGGCTGACCGCGATCTGATTCCCTATCGCCAGAAAATGACGGGGGCACAGATCGAGCAACTGCAGAAGCAGTATGTGCACAAAGGCCTGCTGGAAAAATACGGTCTACCGAGGTTGAGTCTGTTCTATATGTGAAAGATTGGGGGCGTCATCGTTACGCAGGCTGCCTCTGCGGGGCACACCCCAGCGGCGTGCGAAGGGCGTGTAGTGCTTTAGAATCGCTGCTTGCTCCTCACTATCGAAAAACTGATCTACGGAGGCGACGGCCTGGCCCGCCTGCCGGCCGACACTCACGGCCGCGGCAAGGCTGTATTTGTGCCCTTCGTCTTGGAGGGAGAACAAATTGAGGCCTCGCTCATCGAGCAGAAACCAGGCTTTGCCCGCGCCGAGGCCACGACAATCGTCGCTCCGTCGGCGCGACGCGTCCAGCCGGTCTGTCACTACTTCACTCATTGCGGCGGTTGCCACTACCAGCATTCGAGTTACGAACATCAGCTCGAAATCAAGAAAGAAATCCTGCGCGAGACGTTGCGCCGCACGGCGAAAATCGGGTTGCCGTGTGAAATCGAGGTCCATGCCTCGCAGCCGTGGCAGTACCGCAACCGCTCGCGACTCCAGGTGCAAACCCAACCCACGTTTGCCGCCGGATATTTCGAGCACGGCTCGCACGAACTGCTGCCGGTGGAGGAATGCCCCATCAGCTCGCCGCTCATCAATCGTGGTATTTCAGCGCTATGGCGAAGCGGACGAGATGGGAGAATTCCCGAGGGCATGCAGGAAGTCGAATTCTTCGCCAATGCCAATGACTCGCAACTGCTCGTGGAACTTTCGTGTTCGCGAGAGGCTCGTCGATCCGCTTTGAGAACCTGGACGGAAGACCTGTGTGCGACGATGCCTGAAATCGCGGGCATCGCGGCATTTCGCAGCGCCAAGCCCGGGGCGAATGAGAAGCAGGAGAAACTTCTTTCGACCGGCGCCACATACCTGACCTATCAGACCCAGCGTGCCGCCTACCGCGTCAGCGCCGGTTCGTTCTTTCAGACTAATCGCCATCTGACTGACGAACTGGTACGGATCGTGACGGAAGGCAGGTCCTGCGACCTGGCCCTGGACCTATATGCCGGAGTGGGCTTGTTTTCCACAGTCCTGGCTTGTGACTTTCATCACATTATTTCTGTTGAGTCGTCACATCTTTCCTCCGCTGACCTTGCCTACAATAGCACCTCAAATGGAAAGGCGGTCCAGGCGACGGTGGAACAGTACCTGGCCCGCACGGAGAATTCGGAGCGGGCAGGAAAGGGCACAGTCCTCCCCCATACTTTTCATACGCCCGACCTGGTGATCGTAGACCCGCCCCGTAGTGGTCTAGGAGAGCGCGTCACTCGCCCGCTGGCGAAGATGGGCGCGCCTAGCCTGATCTATGTCTCGTGCGATCCAGCGACGCTGGCGCGCGACCTGGTGCACCTGCTTGCGGTCGGCTATCACCTTGAGCAGGTGCACCTTGTGGATCTGTTCCCGCAGACGTTCCATGTGGAGAGCGTCGTCTGCCTTGCTCGATGAGAACTTGTTGAGGATAATCGGCCCGGCGGTTTCCGTGGGCACAGGGCGCAGTTGCAGGCAGGTCCGACAGTACGCCGTCTGCGCGCGCGTCTAGCCTCATGACCCCACCGTCCCAGCCTCCTCTTGCTTCCGCATTTCATTACAAGGCTCCGCGTCAACCCATGTTCTGGGCCGCGGTGGCGTATTCCTGCGGAATCGTTGCCGGGGTTTACCACTGGCGTCCGGCATTGTGGTGGGTAGTCGCTGGAGTGGCCTTTGCATGCGCTGCCGCATATTTCGCCCGACGGCGCTCGCTTTTCGGCTGGGCGCTTGCGCTGGGGGCGCTCTTTCTCTTCGGGGCGCTCCACGTTCAAGTGCGCGGAGCCGCTGCTCGCCTCGACACAAGCGTTCAACCGTATGCGAACGGAAAACAACTCGAAGTCACCGCTCACATCACAGGCGACGGCCGCGTGCAACCGGGAGGCTTGGGCGAAATCCGTCAGACGCTCGCCGTGGAAACGGAGCAGATCACGACCGGTGATGGGCTCACCCTGCCAGTTCATTCCGGCATCCGGCTCAGCATCTACAGCCCGCGCTCGAACGACGCGGTTGCGGACGAGGACTCTGCCGCAGACTCAGTCCGGCCTGCGGCACCTATGCCAGCCTTTCATTACGGCCAGCGACTTCGCTTGTCAGCGAAGCTCAAACTGCCGCGAAACTTTCGCAACCCGGGCGCCTTCGATTATCAGGGCTACCTGGCCGACCATGGCATCGCCGCGCTGGGCTCGGCCAAGGCCGAAAACGTCGAATTGCTGCCTGGATTCGCCGGGTACTGGTTCGACTCCTGGCGCAGCCGCTTGCATCGCGGCGTCATTCGAAAGGTGCACGAACTTTGGCCGCCGCGCGAAGCCGCTCTGATTGACGCCATGGTTATCGGCGAAGAGGCTTTTATTGACCGCGACACGCGAACGGATTTTCAACGCTCAGGCACGTATCACGTTCTGGTGGTTTCGGGGATGAACGTCAGCATTCTGGCCTTGGTCGTTTTCTGGACGCTCCGCCGTCTGCGCCTCAGCGACATTCTCGCGACCGTGCTGACGATAATGTTCTGCGTCGCTTATGCCTTCATCACTGAGGTTGGCGCGCCAGTATGGCGGGCGACGCTGATGTGCGCGGTCTATCTGATTACTCGTCTGCTCTACCGTGACCGGGCGATGGTCAATGCGCTGGGCGCGGCAGCGCTGGGACTGCTGGTCTTCGATCCGCGCCAGCTTTTCACCGCCAGCTTCCAGATGACTTTCCTCTGCGTCCTCATCGTGGCGGCGATTGGCGTTCCCATCCTGCGGCGCACGACCCAACTCTACAAGGGGGCGCTGGCTAATTGGGAGTCACCTGACTATGCGATTTCTCTGCTGCCGCGTGTGGCTCAATTCCGCTTGGACTTGCAGTTCATCGCCTCGCGGGTTGCGTTATTCCTGAGTGGAAAATGGTCGAGGCGTCTAATTCGCTCCGCCGCAGGCCTCACTTTAGCCGCTGCGGAATTGTTGTTTATTTCTGCCGTGATGCAGATGGGCTTGGCGTTGCCCATGGCTTATTACTTCCACCGCGCCACGACGATCGCGTGGCCGGCGAATCTGGTGGTCGTGCCGCTGGTGCAGCTGCTGATGCCCGCCGCTGTGGCTGCGCTGATTTTCGGATACGTTTCGTTGTGGTTGGCCAAGATTCCAGCGCTGTTGACCTCGTTTGCGCTGGCAGGCATCACAGGCACAGTGCGCGGCCTGGGGACGATGCGGGTCGCCGATTTACGCGTCCCCATGCCGTCGACCTCGATGATCGTCCTGGCGGGGACAGCCCTTGTGTTAACGATGTGGGCGGCTCGCCGTCGCGCCGTTTTCGTGGTCAGCGGGTTGGCAGCCTTGCTGGCTACGTCGTTAGCACTGGCTTCTTTCGTGCCTGAACCAAAAGTTCATCTCGGACAGCTGGAGGTGACTTCGATTGATGTCGGCGAGGGCGATTCCATATTGCTGGTCGCTCCTCAGGGCCGAACCTTGCTGATTGACGCGGGAGGGCCGATCGGTCCGGGCGGCACGCAACTCGATTTTGGCGAGGATGTCGTCTCTCCCTACCTGTGGGCGCGCGGCTTCGCCCATCTCGACGCGATCGCGATTACTCATGGTCACTCTGACCACATCGGCGGCATGGCCACGGTGCTGAAGAATTTCAAGCCGAGCGAGCTATGGGTGGGGCTACTGCCACCGAGCCAGGCTCTCGAAAATGTAATTACTACGGCTCAAGCCTTGGGCATCAAGGTCGTTCGGCGCTGGGAGGGAGATGAATTCGATTTCGGCGGAGCCACGGTCAGCGTGCTATTTCCCCCACGCGACCTGCCCGTTGGCGCCAAGCCGCAGAACAACGATTCGATGGTGCTGCGCGTGAGCTATCGCGAGTCAGCCGTGTTACTCGAAGGAGATGCGGAAAAGCGCGTGGAGCGCCGCGTGGCCGAGCTTCATCATCCCAGCGCAAGCTTGCTGAAAGTGGGACATCACGGGAGCGCGAATGCCACCACAGAAGAACTGCTCGCGTGTGCTCACCCGCAGTACGCCGTCATTTCTGTGGGATTGGGTAATTCATTTGGCCTGCCGAAGCGGGAGATCCTCGCCCGTCTGCAAGAAGCCGGAGCCCGCGTCTACCGCACGGATCTGCATGGAGCCGTTTCTTTCTATCTTGATGGTCGCTCGGTCACGGCTTCGGTGGCGGCTCCTCAATGATGTCGTACTCGGCGGTTTCGTCATCCGGCGGCGAGGTCCGCCTCTGCTCGGCGATCAACCGGCGTGCCCGTTCCGCATCCTCTTCCCGCACTAAGATGATCATGCCGCCCAGCCCTGGGAACATGTCCTGCACCAGGGCGGCTGCAGTCAGGTCATTGTCGATGCCTGCCGAATCGAGCAGGCCCTTGACCACCATCGCCTCCGGCTCATCTTCGGAATCGAACACCTTTACCAGCTTCTCGTTGGGATCCGGTCGCGGCTGCGCGTCGGGCGTGCTGTCAGATTCTGCCATGGCATCTCCCCCGTGCGGAATCGGACGGTATCTCGACCGAATCCATGTCGGACAAGCATCGATTCTACTCTTCTCGCTGTGTCGTCCCGTAGGATTGCCGAATCTGCTGATGGTCCCGTAGAATAAGAGTTTCGCATCAAGCCTCTAAAGGATGTCGATCAGTCATGGCACAACAATGTGATATCTGCGGCAAGAAGCCGCAGTCGGGAAGCCGCATCAGCCACGCCCACAACGTCACCAAGCGGCGCTGGAACGTGAATCTGCGTCCGGTGCACGCCAAGGTCAACGGCCAGGGCAAGCGCATTCGCGTGTGCGCGTCCTGCCTGCGCAGCGGTAAAGTCGTCAAGGCCTAGGACCCGGGGATTGCCGCGCTGGGCGCGGAGCCCATTCCGAGCGGTTTTCGATTAGCAAGCCTTCCCAGGCCGTGTAGAATCAGCAGTCGAAATCCGTAACCCAGAAATCTGCGGCGGCCTCTCGCTGCATGCGCAATCCAAAATGACTGGACGGTTCTCGAAAGCGATCGCTGTCATTCCTGCCCGGCTGGCATCGACGCGGCTGCCGCGCAAGATGCAGCAGGAAATTGCGGGCAAGCCTCTGGTGGGCGTGGTTTATGAAGCGGTGCGGTCGTCACCATTGCTGGCCGATGTCATTGTGGCGACGGACTCGGATGAGATTCTGCAAGTCTGCCGCGCGCATGGATGGAAGGCGCGGATGACTTCCCCGACCCTTAGGAGCGGCACGGAGCGGGTGCACGAAATCGCAAGCCTAGTTGCGGCTGACGTTTACGTGAACATTCAGGGCGATGAACCGCTGACCCGCCCGGAGCACATCGCGACTTTGCTGAAAGTTATGGAGAATCTGGACGCTCAGGTTGGGACGGTGATGACCCCGGCGGCCGAAGTGGATATTTTGAATCCCAACGCGGTCAAGGTCGTGACTGATCTCTCCGGTCGAGCGTTGTATTTTTCACGATCCACTATTCCGTTTGATCGCGACGGAGTCAGGCCGCGCTACTTCAAGCATCTCGGGTTGTACGCCTACCGCAAAATCGCTTTGGAGCGCTTTGTGACGCTGCCCGAATCGCCGCTTGAAATCAGCGAGCGGCTGGAGCAATTGCGATTTCTGGAGAACGGCATTCAGATCTATGTCGCTGAGACTCCCTATGACAGCGTGGGGGTCGATACGGAAGAGGACCTGCGGCGTGTACTCGAGCTTCTGGGTAGGCGCTGATCCGCTGCGCTGTAGCGGACGACAGGTTTAGATTTGCAGATGGCCGCTATGCACGCGGCCCCACTCTTCTGCTGCTGCCAGACGGCGGGAAATCGAAGGATGCGAGTGGAAAATCCACTCTACCCACTTCGAAGGTGAGCGCTCGGCGAGGTTCTGCTCCGCTAACTTGTTCATGGAAGAAATGAAAGGATCGATCGTGGCAATCGATTCGAAGGCATAACGGTCGGCTTGCCTCTCATTGAATCGGGAGTAGGCGTTGAGCGCGGGCATCAGCAACAAGGAAAGCAGGACGGAAACCAGGGCCAGCAGGGGCAGGTTCGCGAAATCGTGCAGCCCGTCGAAGTCAAACAGATGCCGGTCAACGGCGTAGTGGAGCGCCCAGTTGGCTGCCCAAAAGCCCACCAGCGTAATTGCGGCCTGAACCAGAATGCTTTTCAAAATGTGCCGGTGGACGTGGTGGCCGAGCTCATGGGCGAGTACCGCCTCGATCTCATCCGGTGTGTAGTTGTCGAGAAGTGTGTCGGCCAGAATGATGCGGCGGGTCGCGCCCAGTCCGGTCAACGCGGCGTTTGCCTTCTTGCTCTTTTCTGAAAGCCTCCAGCGATAGACGCCGCGCACGCGCGTTCTGGCGCGCTGGCTGAGCATCACCAGGCGTCGCCGAAGGTCTTCGTCCTCCAGCGGTTCGAACTTGTAGAAGATCGGGAAGAGCAAAACTGGAGCCAGTTGCGCCATCATGATGAACAACGTCATGAAGAACAGCCAGACCACAACCCACCAGTATTCGGGCCATTGCCGAATCGTGAAATACAACAGCTCCACGACTATAGTTCCAATGAGCAGCCCTACCAGAAAGCCCTTCACTTCATCCCAGACCCACGAGCGGAAGCGCTGCGTCGAAAGTTTGTAGTAGCGCTCCAGCCGGAAGCCGTAGTAGTCCAGGCCGATGTTGAGCCCTTTGCTGATGGCAAGGAGAAGCAGCAGGTACATGAACAACGACAAGGAATAGTTGCCGAACCCCATGCGATGCGCCAGGTCCCGCAGCGATCCGGACCATCCGGTGAACAGCAGGACGAGAAGAAACACCAGCGCAACGACAAAATCGGCAATGCCCAGCCAGCGCCGGATGCGGTTGTAGCGGCGTGCCTCAGGCGAATCGGTCTGAACCGGATTCGGAGCGTCTGCCATGATGCCCTTTGCAGGTAACAGAAGTATCGCACTTCTACGGCCAATTCGAGATGCGCACGAGCGCGGTCAATGGTTCGATGAACCTTCCTGACTACCTGCTGTTTCTGACGAAAGCCTCGCCCACTTCGAGCAGTTCGCCGACCAAGTCGGACGAGGAAGCCTCGGTGTAAAGGCGCAGCAAAGGCTCGGTCCCGGACGCGCGAAACAAGACCCATGCTTCCGCTCCGTTGCCATTGACCGGCGCATCGAGGAACAACTTCACCCCGTCGAGGTGTTGTTTTTTCATGACGCGATACCGGTCCAGTGTCTGCGTGCCAAGGTCCCGGGCTCGCAGGATTGCGCTCTGTTTCACGTCTTCAGGAATATGCAGATCGCGACGGCCATAGTAGTGCGGGCCGAACTCGTGTTGCAAATCCTTGACAAGTTGGCCGAGCGGCTTGTGCTCCTCCGCCATGACATTGGCAAGCAGTAGGGAGTTCAAAACGCCGTCGCGCTCGGGAAGAAAGCGGGAGTAGCCAATCCCGCCCGATTCTTCACCGCCGATCAGAATGTCTCGCTCCATCATCAGATCGGCGATGTATTTGAAGCCGATTGAAGTTTCGTACAGCTTTCGGCCATACCGCGCCGCGATGCGATCGGCCATCCCCGTGGTATTGAAAGCGCGCACGACGTCGCCCGGCCACTTCTTGCGCTCGAGCAGCCAGCGCAGCAGAACGCAGAGAATCTTGTGAGAGTCCACGAAGCTGCCGTCTTCGGCAACGGCGCCGATGCGGTCCGCATCGCCGTCGACAGCCATGCCGGCGTCGCACTTTTCCTTTACCACCGTTTGCTGCAGCAGCGCGATGTGCGGTTCGATGGGCTCGGGATTGATTCCGGGAAACAGCGGATTCAATTCTTCGCGAATCGCGACATGCTGGATTCCCCGGGCGGCGAAGATGCCGGCCAGAACGCCGCGTCCCGAGCCGTACATGGCGTCCACCGCAAACTTGAACTTCGTTTTCGCGATCAGATCCATGTCGGCAAAGCGGCAAACCGCTTCCACGTATGGCTGCTTGAAATCGATCTCCTCGATCGCGGCTTGGTTTGCCTTCGGCGATGCGTCCAAGGCCAGTTCTTCTTCGATTTTTTTCATCATCGCTGGCGTGCCGGAACCGCCGAACTTGCCTTTGAACTTCACTCCATTCCAATTCCACGGATTGTGACTCGAGGTCACCATCACGCCGCCGGCCGCGCCCTGATGCTTCACGGCATAGGAAAGCGCGGGCGTGGGCGTGTAATCATTTGCCAGCTTCACCGGGATGCCAGCGCCAGAAACGACTTCGGCGACGACCTGTGCCGCGCGCGGCGAGGCAAAGCGGGCATCATATGCGACCAACACCCCGCGTTTCGGTTCCTCGTATTTCAACACATAGGAAGCGATGGCACTGGCCACACGGCGCACGTTGTCGAAGGTGAAGTCATCGGCGATGACGCCTCGCCAGCCGTCGGTTCCGAATTTGATCGTTTGCGCCATGTTCTTGAGTTGTGAGGCCGGAGCGGTGAGCTCCGAGCAAACACAGAATGTGAGTTCCTCGCGACTCGGGACTCGTGACTCGCGACTCGGGACTCGCGACTCGCGACTCGGGACTATGTGAGCTTGTGCAGCCCTTTTTCGTCGAGATACTTTACGACTTTGCCCACATCCTGAGCGTGTTGCCGTGTCGTGACCAGCAACGCATCCCGCGTTTCTACGACTACAATGTCGCTCACGCCCACGGCAGCGACAAATTTATCGGGAGCGTAAATGTAATTGCCCCGGGCGTTCAGGACGAAGACCCCCGAGCCAGCCACGAGGTTGCCGTCGGCCGGGCTGCTCTGGGCAACGTGGTGCTCATGAAGAGCAGTCCACGACCCGAGGTCGTTCCAGCCAAAGTCAGCTGGCAGGCAGAAGATATTTGCGGCAAGCTCGCCCTTCGCCGAACGCGGTTCGAGCACAGCATAGTCGATGCTGATGTTCTCGCATTTGGGATACAGTCCGCGAAACGCATCCGCGAACTTCCTCGTTCCGAAGGATGCGGCGATTTCTTCCAGTAGAGATGCGGTCTTGGGCAGATGCTCGCGCAGCGCATCGGCCAGTGTGCGCGCGCTCCACAGAAACATTCCGCTGTTCCAGAAATAGTTCCCGGCGGCGACGAACTCGGCAGCCTTCTTTGCGTCCGGCTTCTCAGTGAAGCGCCGGACGCGCAACGCCTCGTTCCGGTATGCGCTGCCGGCCTCGATGTATCCATATCCGGTCTCGGCGCGATTCGGGCGGATGCCCAGGACGACGATATTCGGTCCGGCAGCTGCAATCTCGATGCCGCGAGCCAGCGTTTCACGATAGCGCTTATTGTCCGCGATCACGTGATCGGAGGGGAACAGCCCGATCACGGCGTCCGGATTCTGCCGCAACAAAATGAAGGCAGCGAGGCCGATCGCGGGGGCGGTGTTGCGTCCAACAGGCTCGGCCACGACCTGGGCTTTTGGAAGGCGCGGCAGTTGGCGAAGGATCTCGGGCCGCAGGTCTTCGTTCGTGATAATCCAAACGCGCTTGGCGGGAGCCAGCGGCAACAAACGTGACACGGTCTGCTGGATCATCGTCTGTTTGCCGTCGAGCGCCAGCAGTTGTTTGGCGCGCTTCTTCCGGCTCAGCGGCCAGAAGCGCGTGCCGCGCCCCCCAGCCAGAATTACGGGATAGAAGTTTGAGTTCTTAGCCACGAATCTTCGGCACTGCGAGTTCAGATTGCAGATTTCAGGTTGCAGATTTTTCCATCCGCCGTTTGCTCCCGGCTACGCCATTTCGTTGGACAAACTGGAATCTGGAATCTGAAATTTGCAATCTTAACGAACTTCTACATTCTCGTCTCAGGCTCAGGATAGGGTTTTCCCGGCACATAGGCGCGCAAGAATTCCAGCGACCACTGCGGTCGCATGGCGAATTCTTTCACGCATGCTGGGATCACGACCGCATCCCCTGTTGCCAGCGTGACCGGCTGGCTGCCTTTGGTCTCGACTGTGCCGCAGCCCTCGACCGCGACCAGGATCTGCACGGAACTGCGCCCCGATTCATCGCACGTCGCAAGCTGCAGCGATTCCTTCACCTCGAATCTCTCCACGACAAAATAGGGAGCGGCGACCAGCGGTTCGCGCCGGTTCTTGCTGCCTCCAATTTGCGCGGGGGCCGGTCTTACCACTTTGCCCGATCCAACTTCTTGCTTGACTGCAGCCATCCCGTCCTTCAAATGCAATTCGCGGGGACGCCCGTAATCATACAAGCGATACGTGGTGTCCGACTGCTGCTGCGTCTCAACGATAACTGAACCGGGCCCCAGCGTGTGCACCGTGCCACCTGCGACATAGATCATGTCGCCCGCGTAGACATTGATCCAGTTCAAGAGATCCTCGGCGCGTTTCTCGTGAATTGCTTGTTCCAACTGGCCCGTGGTCACCCCCGGTTTGAGGCCTAAAGCAATTTGCGCGCCTGGTTTCGCATGAGCCAAGTACCAGCACTCCGTCTTGCCCCAGGGCTGGCCCACGCGCACGGCTTGCTCATCATCGGGATGAACCTGCACAGAAAGCTTCTCGTGAGGGAACAGGAATTTCAGCAACAGGGGGAATCGCCGGGAATCGCGGGCTGCCTCGCCGACAAGCTCCCGCTGATATTGTTCGCTCAACTGCGCGAGAGTTTTGCCCGTATACGGTCCGTTCGCGACTTTGCAGTCGTCGCCGGTGAGCCAGGCCTCGCCAATCTTCTCCGAAAACTTGTGATTGGGATAAATGGGGGAAAGATCCTCGGTGCCCCAGGGGCGGGGATCAAAAGAGGGGAGCATCAGTAATGGATAGGTTTCCGCCATGCAATTAGGCAGCTTTGGGCGTTGATGAGAATATCAGAAGCCGCGCCGGCGACGGCGCCTGCGCCACACTACAGCGCCGCCAGAAACTTGCGCATGCGTTCCAGGCCGCGGTCAAGTTCGGCGTTCGAAGTCGCATACGACACGCGAATGTGATCGTTCGTGCCAAAGCCCTCGCCGGGAACGGTCGCCACATGCGCCTCGCGCAAGAGTCTTCCAGCCAGGTCGGACGCCGATTTCAGCCCGCTCCGTCCCAGGAAGGATGCGACGTTAGGATAGGTGTAGAACGCGCCTTCGGGCAGCGTGCAAGTCACACCCGGAATCGAACGCAGCCCTTCCACCACGTGGTCGCGCAGCCGGATGTATTCGCGGCGCATCTGTTCGACGCAGTCCTGCCGTCCGGTAAGCGCAGCGACGGCCGCCTTTTGCGCAATCGACGTGGGATTCGACGTGGACTGACTCTGCAGCTTGGCCATGGCGCCCGTGACGGCCGCGGGCGCAAGCGCGTATCCCAAACGCCAGCCGGTCATGGCATAGGTCTTCGAGAGCGATCCCAGCACCACCATGCGGTCTTTGAATTCGCGCAGCGATCCGACAGAGAATTTCTTCTGAGCATAGTTCAGGTAGACGTAACACTCGTCGGAGAGCACCCAGATGCCGCGCTGGTGGGCTAGCCGCACGACCTCGGTCATATCCTCGGCGTTCATCACTGCTCCCGAAGGATTGGAAGGCGAATTGAGAATAATGACCCGCGTACGCGGCGTGATCAGCCTCGCCACCATCTCCGCAGTAACGCGGAATCCCTGCGCTTCGTCGGCAACGAGCAGAACGCAGTTTCCGCCGGCATAGCGCACGATGTCTTTGAACGAAACCCAGTAAGGCACCGGCAGAATGACTTCGTCGCCGTGATCCACTAGAACCTGGATGGCATTGAACAGCGCCTGCTTGCCACCGGCGGATGCGATCACTTCCTCGCGGCGGTAGTCAGAGTCGAAATCCACGTTGTGGCGATGGGCAATCGCGTCACGCAATTCGGCCGTGCCGGCGACGGCAGTGTATTTCGTGAAGTTGCTCTGAATGGCGGCCACGGCCGCTTCCTTGATGTGTGGAGGCGTGGGGAAGTGCGGCTCGCCTGCACCGAAATCGACTACGTCGATGCCCTGCGAGCGCAACTTGTCGGCTTCGGCTACCACTGCCATGGTGGCCGAAGGTTCAATGCGGTTGATCCGGTCGGCGAGTCGCACTGCGTCCGTCGTTGCCGTGGTCATGCCTTCTTTTTCCTTCTGGTCTTTCGGGAGATTTTGTTCAGATCCGTTTCCTGCAGTTTGTAAGCGGGATCGAGCTTTTCGCGCAGCTTTTGCTCGACCACATCCGGGACGAGACCTTTCACCGGCCCGCCCGCCTGCGCGACCTCCCGCACCAGCCGCGAGCTGACGTAAGAATATTTGTCGGCCGGCATCATGAACACGGTCTCCAGCGTGGGCTCGAGTTTGCGGTTCATGAGCGCCATCTGGAGTTCGTATTCGTAATCGCTGATGGCCCGAATGCCGCGCAGCACGCAGGTCGCCTCAATCGACTTCGCGTATTCGACCATCAATCCGTCGAACGTATCGATCCGCACGTTGCTCAAATCCGCGGTCAGTTGCCGCAGCATCTCGGCGCGCTCGGCCACGCTGAACATGGGACTCTTCTCGGAATTGCGCAGAATGGCCACCACCAGTTCTTCGAAAATCTTGCTGCCGCGCTCAATCAGATCAAGGTGCCCGTTGGTCGGCGGATCAAACGAACCGGGATAAATGGCAATGGTTTTATTCAATCTTCCTCGCAGGAAAACGACGTGGTCCTGGCCGCGTAGCGACACTCAAGCGATTAGGAGATTCTATGCGGGCTGGCGCGGAGATGGCAAACCGGAGGAACGGCGGAACGCGGTGCCACGCCGATCGGAGTCGCGAAAAGCAGGTTCCTCACCTTTGCTTCGCGAGGGTTCGGATGACAAACCAGGGTCGGTAAGCCGCGTCGGCGTCAACGTCTGGCCGCCACAATCGGCGCCTTCACGGCCTCGGGCATGGTCGCGACCTTGGCTCCAGGCGCTGGAGCCTGAGTTCCGGTGGCGGGCTGCGTCTGGGTTCCGGTCAGTCCCAGCGCCTTGCGCACTTCGGCTTCCAGCTTGGCCATGACGTCCTTGTTGTCTTTCAGGAACTGGCGAGCATTCTCGCGGCCCTGGCCGATGCGTTCGCCCTTGTAGCTGAACCAAGAGCCGGACTTCTCGATGATATTGTTGTTTGCCGCTAGGTCAAGCAGGTCGCCTTCCCGCGAAATGCCCTCGCCATAGAGAATGTCGAATTCGGCCTCGCGGAACGGCGCGGCTACTTTGTTCTTCACGACTTTGACTTTCGTACGCGAGCCCGTGACCATTTCGCCTTCCTTGATGGCGGCGATGCGGCGAATATCGATGCGCACGGACGAATAAAATTTCAGCGCCCTACCGCCGGTAGTCGTTTCCGGATTGCCGAACATCACGCCGATTTTTTCACGAATCTGGTTGATGAAGATCAGGCACGTTCTCGATTTTGATACCGTGCCGGTCAGCTTGCGCAGCGCCTGCGACATCAGCCGCGCCTGCAGGCCCATGTGGCTGTCGCCCATTTCGCCGTCGAGTTCGGCCTTGGGCACGAGGGCCGCCACCGAGTCCACGACCAGCACATCGATCGCGTTGGACTGCACCAGCTTTTCCGTGATTTCGAGCGCCTGCTCGCCATAGTCGGGCTGCGAAACCAGCAGGTTGTCCACATCCACGCCGAGTTTCTTGGCGTAGCCGGGATCGAGCGCGTGCTCGGCGTCAACGAACGCGGCCATGCCGCCGGTCTTCTGCGCCTCGGCGATGACCTGCAGAGAAATTGTCGTCTTGCCCGAAGATTCCGGCCCGAAGACTTCCACCACGCGCCCACGCGGAAATCCGCCCACGCCCAGAGCCGCGTCGAACGAGATAGAGCCGGTCGGGATAACCGCGATGGGCACAATCGCTTCTTTCGACCCCAGCCGCATAATCGAGCCTTTGCCGAACTGCTTTTCGATTTGTGAAACCGCCAGATCAATCGCCTTGCCCCGCTCGTCCGCCATGGTGGCTCCTTCAGGAGTGCCGAGATTAGTGCTGTCTAAGTCTGGCCGGATTATACCGGGAAATGAAAGCGAAGAAAAGGCGAATTTAGGGAATTCGGTGGAAAAGGTTCCCGAAATGGTTCAGGGGATGGGTTCCAATCCACCAAGAAAACAGTGGGATCACGATGGCGCAAGGCGCCCTGGTCTTGCACTCGCGTTTCTCTGAAACTATGATGGGCGCATGAATAATCCTTCGCAACAAAGAGAACAGCATAGGGCTAGGGTAACTGCAATAATCAACCAACTTGGGGTCGAGTATGGGGCTTGGTACGGGTGGACCGGGGGTTTTGGCAGGTACATAGCGCTGGGTGAGTACATCCTTGAGGAAACCGAGTCAGACCAACCCCATGATGAGTGGCTGATGGATGCGAGGGAGTCCTTCCTCACGTGGAAGAAGGACCACCACATCGAGACGGCACCGCCTGCAAATCGCAAGGTGGGGTGAGCGGCTATGTCGGGTGACCACGGAGACCGCAAGCGCGATGGCAAATAGAATCGGGCGAGTTGAATATCTAATATGGAACATGTCCGCGCTCTTTGGGTTTCTGCTCCTACTCATCCTAGCCTTTTCGATTTCCCACCAAGAACCAACCAGACACCACATCATCGAACTTGAAATTGTCGTTTATGCATATTTCAAGCTGGCCGTACTCATACCCAAGCGGCTTCACGATATGGATGGCAGTGGTTGGTGGACACTGATTTTTCTTCTACCAATAGTTGACGCCGCTTTTGAGCTCGTTCTGCTTTTCAAACCGGGTACCCGTGATCCAAACAAGTACGGTCCCACACCGCGCACATGGCCGTGGGAGAAGCTGACTTAGTCGCAAAGTCTACCTCTGCAGCAAATCCACCGGCGCGGTTACATCGTGCACGCGGAAATACTTGGCCAGCGCGGGATACTTCCGCGCGACGGCTTCGTACATCGCATACGCGACGTTGCGGTATGAAGGATGTCCCGCCGGGGTGGTGCGCAGTTCGGCAATGTAGACTGCCTCAGCGAAATCCATCTTGAACAGCGCGCGTTTCCGGAACGCGAGCGGAATCGCATATTGCGAATTTTCTTCTGCTTCCGGCTCTCGGCGTCCGGCTAACTTCTCAACGGCCGTCTGCGCCCGCCGCATGGCCGCATCGAAACGCCCCTGCACGCCGGCATCTTGCAGGTCCATCAGCATTTCGTATCCGTGCTGGGTGGTGAATCCCTGCATGACCTGAATGCAGCGACGATGGCGGTGCATGTCGCGGAAGGCGCCGGTGTCCATGAGGATGTCGAAGCGGAACTGCTCGCCGGCGCGGAATGGGCGCAACATTTCGTCGTGCTTGCCGCGATGCCGCAGGCCGAGGTCAATAATCTCCCGCCGCTGACGCTCGCCCGCCACCTGCACCGCCTGCCGAATCTGCCGATACGAATGATGGCAATGTTCGTAGAGCAGGGTCGTGGCTATTTCGACTTCTAGCGGTTCCTCGTCGAGCAAGTCCACAATTGCTTTCGATGGCGCGAGTTGTTCGTGAGCCATCAATTCCCGCGCGGCTTGCCGCAATTCACGCCGGGTTTCGATTTCATAGGGATTCGGATCGGCATACTTAACCAGCGTCGGCGCCACACGAATCTCGCGCAACAATTCCTGCTCGGCCCGTACGCCTAACTCTGGATTCACGGCACGAATCTTTTCCACCAGATCGCGCAACGAATCGGCATTGACGTTGTAAGCCGCGCCGGTCGCAGCTTTCTTCAGCGACTCGCCCAGTTGCCGCACTTCTTTGTGGGTGTGCGAGAGCAGATGCGCGACCTGCGTTTCCAGCGTGCGCGCATTGACGATCTCGCCTAGGGAAGTGTTCGTCGCCAGCGGCAGCAGGTAGCGCGTGATGTCGAACGCCCGCGCCTTCAGCGTGCGCTCGTAGGCTTCCTGCTTCATGTCGGCAGGCTTGGGCGTGATCGAGATCAGATATGCGGCCATGTGGGCCGAAAGCGCTTCGTACTCGGCAAATAAAAAGTCGAGAGTTTCGCGATAGAGCTTGCGGGCTTCGTCGTCAGTGCCGAAATCGGGCGTGTAGTAGCCGCTCTTCTTGAAATCCTGATAGCGGGTCGAGCGCTCCTGGCCGTCCCAGCGCTGCTCGTCGGCCAGTTCGATGGCGGCGAGAATCGAGAGCCGCTCGACGGCGAGCGCGATGTGCGCCAGGTCGGCGATCGAGCGATGTCCGTACTGAAAGTAAAACGTTTCGAGAAACTTTTCCGCCTTCTGCGAGCTGATTTCTCTCAGCGCTTCTTTCATCGAGAGCGCCGAGCGCGAATACTTCGCCATGGCGTAGGCCTGAATCTCTGGCTCAACGCCGAATATGGCGAAGACCTCGGTAGCGGGCTCAGCCTGCAAAGTTGGAGATGTGACGCGGGCGCCCTCGCCCGCGCCTTCGGCCTTCTTGTCGCCTTTCGCCGCCAAAAATGGTGAGCGATGACCCGGTTCTTTTTCGGGATTAAGTGAGTTCTGGTCAGAGGGGTTTAGCATCTTCAACACGTTCGCTGTCTGCGCCATGGGAGTGTGGAAATGGTAATCGGCGGAGTTGTGGAATGGCAACGACATTCCGTATCCCGCGTATAATGCAGCGTTCCGCGGCATTTATCCTCCAACGTAATCTGGAGAACTCTCATGTCTCTTTCAGGACGTGTGGCTTTCGTCACCGGTGCTTCACAAGGCATCGGACGCGCGTGCGCCGTCAGACTGGCGAAGGAAGGTGCGGCCGTCGCGGTTGCGGCGCGCAATCAGGAAAAGCTGAACGAGTTGGTCAGCGAGATCACGGCTGCCAGCGGCAAGGCGGCCGCATTTGCCCTCGATGTCGGCGACGAAGAACAAATTAAGTCTGCAGTCAAAGCCGCGATCGCGCAATTCGGCAAAATCGATATCCTGGTCAACAATGCCGGCATCACCCGCGACCAGCTCGTCATGCGCATGAAGCGCGCTGACTGGGACGCCGTGTTGCAAACCAACCTGACGTCCGCGTATCTCTGTATCCAGCAGGTTATCGGGTCGATGCTCAAGCAGCGCTGGGGACGGATTATCAACATCACCAGCGTCTTCGGACAGATGGGGCAGGCTGGGCAGGCAAACTATGCCGCATCGAAAGCCGGCCTGATCGGTTTGACTATGGCCATTGCGCGCGAGGTCGGCTCGCGCAACATTACGTGTAACGCGATCGCTCCGGGATTCATCGAAACGGCCATGACAGCGGTGCTGGGAGATGAATTCAAGCAAAACGCGATCAAACAGATTCCGCTCGGCCGCGTGGGATCGCCGGAAGACATTGCTGGCGCGGTCGCATTCCTCGCTTCGGATGACGCCGCCTACATCACCGGCCACGTCCTGAGCGTCAACGGCGGCATGCTGATGGGGTAGGCGCTTTACCACAGAGGGCACAGAGAACACAGAGGAATATGAACGCCGATCCTGTGAATCCCGATTCACGCTCTGTGCTTTCCGTGGCCTCTGTGGTAAAAGGCCTTTCTTTTTTCCAAGTCGAGTCTCCGGCCCAGATCGCCCAAGCCCGCGAGCTCTTTCTCGAATACGCGAACTCTCTGGGCTTCAGTCTGTGTTTCCAGAACTTCGACAAGGAACTCGCCGGCCTTCCCGGCGACTACGCTCCGCCGGAAGGCCGCCTGCTGCTGGCGGAATATGAACGGCAGCTTGCAGGATGCGTTGCACTGCACAAACTCACGCTTCTAAAGGACGAAGACCAAATCTGCGAGATGAAGCGACTTTACCTGCGGCCGCAATTTCGCGGCAAAGGAGAGGGCCGCGCGTTGGCAGAGCGCGTCATCGCTGAAGCACGCTGGATTGGCTATCGCCGCATGCGCCTCGATACGGTCGAGCCGATGATGAGAGACGCGGTCGCAATGTACCGGAAGCTCGGCTTCAAGGAAATCGCCCCGTACCGCCCGAATCCGATTGCGGGCGCGCTGTACATGGAACTGCAGTTGTAATTTCCGCCGCACTTCAGCCAGAATGTTGGCTGACCGAACCCACCCGCATCGTGAGGACCCACGTCATGAAGAAGACACTCGTGCTGCTGTCTGTTTTGCTTGCCGTCGCTTCTGCTTTTGCAGCCGACGGCAAACAAGTCTCCTACAAGAGCGGTGATGAAACCGTGCAGGGCATTCTCTACACGCCGGCCGGCAACGGGCCGTTCCCAGCGCTCGTGGTCATTCATGAATGGTGGGGATTGAACGGTTGGGTAAAGGAGCAAGCCGTAAGACTTACCGACGAAGGCTATGTCGCTCTGGCCATTGACCTGTATCGCGGGAAAGTCGCCACCACTCCTGACGAGGCGCATGAGATCATGCGCGGCGTTCCTCACGACCGCGCCCTGCGCGATCTTCACGCTGCAGTCGAGTTCCTCGAGTCGCAGCCCACCGTAAAGAAAGACCGCATCGGTTCGATCGGCTGGTGCATGGGGGGAGGCTACGCGCTCGACGTCGCGCTGCAGGAACCAGAGCTGGCGGCGACTGTGATCAACTATGGCCATCTCGCGACCGACCCCGAGGCCGTAAAGAAGATCAATGCTCCGATTCTCGGTTTGTTCGGCGCGCAAGACCGCGGCATCACGCCCGACGATGTGCACAAGTTCGAGCAGTTGCTGAAGCAACTCGACAAGAAAGTTGAAGTTAAGATTTATAACGACGCCGGGCACGCCTTCGAAAACCCTAACAACAAAGACGGTTATCGCGCCGATGATGCGGCCGATGCGTGGAAACGCACAGTTGATTTTCTGGCCGCCACCTTGAAGAAATAGCCGCCAGAATTCTGCCGCGTGGAATGGGCCGTCGGAGGCGGATTTCGGCCGGTTCATAGCCATGCGCCGGGCAAAGCTCGCGGTTCCTACTCTCGCCTCTTCTGGCCCCACGCCAATTGGTGTGCCTAGCACAAATGTTCCTGGCATGGCACGAAATTCCACTTGCCAGAAGTTACCGATCTGGTTACTATGGCCCATCCTCGAATGCTTCCTACCATGAACATCGGTGAGACCATCCGCAATTTCCGGCTGCAGAAAGGAATGTCCCAGGGCGATATCGAAAAGCGAACCGGCCTGCTGCGCTGCTATCTGTCGCGGGTCGAAAATGGCCACACTATCCCTTCGCTCGACACGCTCTCGAAGATCGCTGGGGCGATGGAGCTACCGCTGTCGCAATTCTTCGCCGAGTCCGGCCACAGCAATGGCTCCAAGGGACTGCCTCAGCTCTCGGATGATGAAGTCCGCTTCCTCAGCCAGATTCGCCGCTACTCCGTTAATCTGAACGACAGCGACCGCAAACTGGTGCTCGCCATGGTCAAGAAGATGGCGGCGAATTCCGGGAAGTAAGCTTTGGCTATGGGGCTTATGGCGATTGGCTTGGTCTCTTCCCGGCAGTCATTCGCCTAGCTCGTTCACAAAACTTGAGTGCCTGCCTTCTCCGGACTTGCCAAGGTTTTGAGACAAAAGCCCCCAGCCAAGAGCTAAGAGCCGATCCCCTTACTTTCGTGCCATGTCCCTTAGTGACCGATGGGAACCTCGCCGCTCCCGGTCGACCCCACTACACTGGGCACGGAGACTTCTGTGACCGTTGACGAGGAACTTGGCGTTCTCGATACCCAATTGCGCCTGCTGAAAATCGAGTACGAAATCTACTTCAGCAATCCGACCAAAAAGCCCCCAACAGATATCGAGTGGAAGGTGCTGGCACTGTTGCGAAAGTTTTCCGATGGCGGGCGCATGAGCTTCTCCCAGCGCTATCGTTACAACGAAATGGCGCAGCGCTATGCGATTTATGCCGACTTGTGGCGTAAGAAGTCGCGCATTCGAGAAGAAGGCTACCGCCGTCCACAGGATGCCCTGCTTTCGGTTCAGGGAGTGCGCGTCACAGAAGAGGAACTCAAGCCGCACCACCACCCGGTGTACGGAGTCTCCCAGGCAGCAGTCGCAGTTGCTGCGGCGGCACACGGTGGAGCAGTCTCTGCGCCGCACTTTACTCTGCACAATGTGGACCAGGCGGAACGGGAACAGGTGGAACGGCTTTACAACACCCTGGTTGCGGCCAAGAAGAAAGCCGGGGAGCCAGTTACCGGCAGCATTGATTCGTTTCTCCACTTCGTGCAGAAAAAGACCCAGCAGATTCGCAAGCAGTATCACTGCGAAAACGTGGAATACACAGTCGAGCTCGCCGAAGGGCACGTCAAGCTGAAAGCGAAGGCGAAGACGTAGGCGGCAGTCTACTCAGGCGCGGTTCCTATGAGACTGGCACGACGGATTCTAATCACGATCGGCATCATCGTCGTGGTTTTTATAGCTTTTGTGGATTTCATTGTGCCCGACTCACTCTTCTTTTACTTGAAAAAGACAGCGTCCGCATCGGTCTCCGCCGTGCCGACTGATCTTCAAGACTTGTCGGTCTCGCAGGCGCCGGGGACGAAAATGCGTTACTTCGGCTATGAGTTTGAGGTTCCCTGGAGCGATGTGGAGGAAGCGGAAAGAAAGCCTTTCGCTACCAAGAATTCCGGCTGGGAGTCGGCGTGTGTCAGCTTTCGCTCTGGCTTGAAACTGTTTATCGTAGCGGACCCGCCTGACGAGGCGTCTTCCGACTACGCTCTAGCGAAACTTCTCTACGAGTTCAGCCCATCCAAAATGCACATCTGGCCGCCGTCTCCACGCACCCAGTACCGTCAGCTGATGTTATTCATGGGCAAGTCCCAAATTTTGTCACACATTCCATCGCGACCGGCCGAGAGCGGAATTTTCAATGTCCGCAGCCGTAACTACAGGGGATTTCAGATGGGAAATCCTCAAGTCCGACCGGACTGGCTTCGCTTAGATATCTACTCGAGCGACGGCCGCTTCGAGATAACCTTCATGCAAGGCGGCTACGAAGAACCCGTTGGGGTCACTCAATGCGAGATCAACCGTACTGTGGAGTCGCTTCACAGGGTTGAGCCGAATGAAGCGAGGAACCCGGCGTCGAGCCAGTTGAACTGAGGGAAAAGCACGAAGTTGAAATCGAAGGCGAAGACGTAGGCGGTGTGGGAAAAGAGTGGTCGTAAGGATCCGATGAAAATCGTTCAGCGCATTCTGATCACGATAGCTATTACGTTCGCCGTCATTTTCGTCGGTGTCTACTGGGTTGGTCCTGTTGCGCTTTCTTTTTACGCGGCGAGAAAAGCCCTTCCGGTTGCTAGGGTCGTCCCTGCGGATTTGAAGGACCAGTCTGTTTCGCAGGCCCCAGGAATGCGGTTGTCGCATGTTGGTTATAACTATGAGGTTCCGTGGAATGATTTGGACGAATCGAAGACCGCGTTCTACCCCAAAGACAAGCCGGAGAAAACTAGAGTCGTTCTCAGTTTCCGTTCAGGACTTCGATTGATGGTGTCAACGATTCCGCCGCGAGAATTTGCCAATGAGTTTGCCACGGATTTCAAGATGCCCCCGCAGAAATTCGAAGCGCTCTTCGGGAGAGGAACTTCGAAATCCGACTACGACGTTGTCAAGAATGTTTATGAGTTTACACCCAGCAAAATGCATTATTGGTCCCTTTCCCCAGGCGTCCATTATCGTGAGCAAATTATGCTCCTGCTTAAGTCCATCATGCCATCGAAGCCAGCCGATACTGGGATTTTCAACATCCGGAACGAGAGCTATCGAGGATTTCAGCAAGGCAATCTCGACATTGACCGGAGTGGCGCTATTGTGACCCTCTATGCTAGTGACGGGGGCATTGAGTTCGTGTTTGCAGCGGGGCACTATAAGAATCCAGGTGGTCTCAGTCAACCTGAAATCAACCGCATCATCCAGACGCTGCACAAAACCCCGGCCGGCGAATCGTCGAAACCACAAGCGGCTGCGTGGAAGCAAAGGCCCTAAAGGACTCAGGACCAGCGACTACCAACCTGATAGAATTTCCGTTCGCACTCACATACATTCTTAAGAGGTCAGGATGTCCCGCATCCGCCGCGCCATTCTCAGCGTTACCGATAAAACCTGCCTGGTGGATTTCGCCCGCACGCTCTCGGCCCTTGGCATTGAATTGATTTCCACCGGCGGTACGGCCAAACTTCTGCGCGAATCCGGCATCGCGGTCAAAGACATTTCCGAGCTCACCGGCTTCCCGGAAATGATCGACGGCCGGGTCAAGACGCTGCATCCCAAAGTGCACGGCGGAATTCTGCATCGCCGTGAAGATCAAAAGCACGTGGCGGCTGTTGCCGAGCATGGCATCGCGCCGATCGACATGGTGGTGGTAAACCTCTACGCCTTCGAGAAGACTGCGGCTAAGACCGGAGTTGCGTTCGAGGAACTGATCGAGAACATCGATATCGGCGGGCCGTCGATGATCCGCTCCGCCGCCAAGAATTTCCGCGATGTTGCCATCGTGACCTCCCCGGCCGACTACGGCCCCATTGCCGCTGAACTGGAGCGCAACGGCGGCAGCCTCTCGCTGGCCACAAAGTGGCGCCTTGCCCAGAAGGCTTTCGCCACCACGGCGGCCTATGATTCCGCTATCGCTTCGACGCTCGAGCGCGTCAGCGACGAGACATTTCAACTGCAAGCAGAGGCAGAGGCTTTCCCTCGAGTTTTGCGACTCTCGTTTCAAAAAACGCTGGACTTGCGCTACGGCGAGAACCCTCACCAGAAAGCCGCCATGTACTCTGACGGGTCGGGCGCGGGCGTTGCCAATGCCCGCCAGTTGCAGGGCAAGGAGCTTTCCTATAACAACATCGTTGATTTACAGGCGGCATGGGACCTTGCCCAGGAATTCGACGAACCTGTCTGCGCCATCATCAAGCACACCAATCCGTGCGGAACGGCCACGGGCACGACTCTGGCTGAAGCCTACAAGCGGGCGCTGGAAGGCGATCCGGTCTCGGCTTTCGGCGGCGTGATCGGCGTGAACCGCCCGGTCGACGGCGAGGCCGCCGAGGAGATGCACAAGCTGTTCCTGGAAGTCATCGCCGCGCCTGGGTTTGAAGAAGCCGCCAAAGCCAAGTTCGCTTCCAAGAAGAATCTGCGGCTGGTGGAAGTGGTTCCCGCCAGCCAGAGGTGGGTTTTGAAGAACGTTTCTGGCGGGATGCTGGTGCAGGACGCCGACGTTCGTCCCCTGCCGGATGCCGATCTCAAGGTCGTAACCAAACGCGCTCCTACGCCCGCGGAGACGCGCGCCTTGCTGTTCGCCTGGAAGGTCTGCAAGCACGTTAAGTCAAACGCGATCGTCTATGCGCGTGATGGCCAAACCGTCGGAGTCGGCGCCGGTCAGATGAGCCGCGTCGATTCGGCCAAGATCGGCGCCATGAAGGCGCAACTGCCGCTCAAAGGCACGGTCGCCGCCTCGGACGCGTTTTTTCCCTTCCCCGACGGCGTGGAAGAAATTGCGAAGGCTGGTGCCACCGCCATCATTCAACCCGGCGGCTCGCAGCGCGACCCCGAAGTGATTGAAGCCGCAGACCGTCTGGGTCTGGCTATGCTCTTTACTGGCGTGCGGCATTTCCGGCACTGAAAGCCGGAGCTCAGACTTCGGACATCAGACCTCGACCGAGATCAGACCTCGGCCAAGTACTTTTGTTCTATGCCGAGGCCGGAGGTCTGAGGTTTGAATCCCGCTCGTCCCTGTCCTTCCGGTTTCGCCGAAGCCGCTGCGAGAAGCACGGTTTTTCCCCGCGCCGGCGGCCCTCAGGGTAGAATAAAAGCACCCTTCCTCCGGTGGCTTAGCATCCAACTGGCTGAGGTTTTGGGAATGCGCATGCGCGGGTTCAGCATGAACAGAATTTTTCGCGTCTTTCTTGTGATGGTGGTGTCGGCAGCGGGAGCTGCCGGCCAAAACAATGCCAGTTCGGCATCCGGATCCGCGCCGTCTGAGGTAACGCCGTCTCAATCGTCGCCGCGCAAGATCGATCGCGCTGCAGCCTACTATCATTACACCCTCGCGCACTACTACGAAGAGATGGTCACGGCTTACGGCCGCAGCGACCTGGCCAATCCTGCCATCCAGGAATACCGGTTGGCCATCGAGGCTGATCCTTCGGCGGAATTCCTGACTTCGGGCCTGGCAGAGCTCTACGTCAAGACCGGACGGATCCGCGATGCGGTCCTGGAAGCCAAGGACATGATTGACCGCGATCCCAAGAACCTGGAAGCGCATAAACTCCTCGGCCGCATTTATCTTCGCTCACTCGGCGACATGCCCGGAGGCTCCGGGTCGGAGAATGTACTTAAGCTGGCCATTGAGCAGTATGACCAGATCGTGCAACTTGAACCCGACAACGTGGACAATCATCTGCTGCTGGGCCGCCTTTACCGCTTGAATAACGACCTTCGCAAAGCCGAGGGCGAACTCAAGACAGCCATCAAGCTCGACCCTGGCTCGGAAGAAGCGGTAACCACGCTGGCCATGCTTTACACCGACGAAGGCGACACTGCTCACGCGCTGCAGGTGTTGAGCGCTGTGCCGGATTCGGCTCGCTCGGCCAAGCTGTACGCCGCTCTGGGCGCGGCCTACGAGCAGCGCAAAGAATACAAAAACGCGATCGACGCCTACCGTCATGCCGTTATGCTCGATCGGGATAACCTCGACGCCATTCGCGGCTTGGCCGACAACTATCAGAATGACGGGCAGCTTGACGCGGCGCTGGAACAGTACAAGGTTATCGTGGACTCGAACCCGGAAGACGCGGAAAGCTATGTCCGCATGGCCGAGATCTATCGCCGTCAAGGCAAGTACGATGAGGCGCTCGGGAATCTGAAGCGAGCCGACACGCTTGCGCCGGATCAGGCTCAGGTGGCATACAACATGGCTGAGGTTTACCAGGCGCAAGGCCGCTATGACGACGCCATCAAGCTGCTGCAGGATTTGCTGAAGAAGAGCGAGAGAAGCGACGGCAATTACAGCCAGGGCGACCGCAATAACCGCGCGATTTTCCTCGAACGCCTGGGCAACATCTACCGCGATGAGGAAAATTACACCGCCGCAATCGAGACTTTCCGCAAAATGTTGACCCTCGGCGATGAGAATGAGCGCAGCGGCTACGGGGACATTATCGATACCTACCGTGACGCGAAACAATGGCAGCAAGCCACTGCGGTGGCCAAAGAGGCGGTGCAGAAGATGCCTGACGATCACGATCTGCGCATGGTGCTCGACGCCCAACTGGCAGACACCGGAGACGCAGATAAGGCCATCGCTGACGTGCGTTCGATGCTGAAAGGCGATTCTTCCGATCGCGACACTTATGTCCGCCTGGGGCTCATGTACTCGCGGCTCAAGCGGTGGAAGGACGCCGAGGACGCCTTGGCCAAGGCCGAGCAGCTGTCGACCAAGCCCGACGAGAAGGCTGCTGTCTGGTTCTACTGCGGAGATGTGTTTCAGCGCCAGAAGAAGTTCGAAGAGGCAGAGGCTGAGTTCAGGAAGGTGCTGGCCGCGACCCCGCCGTCTGATCCGCAGAGCGCAGCCACGCTCAACTATCTCGGCTACATGAATGCCGATCGCGGGGTGAAGCTCGAAGAATCGCTCAATTACATCAAGCAGGCTCTTTCTTTTGATCCCAACAACGGCGCCTATCTGGATTCGCTGGGCTGGGTCTACTTCAGGATGGGCAAGTACGATCTGGCCGAGGAGAACCTGACGAAAGCGGCCGTCCACATGGGTTCTGACCCCACCGTGCAGGAGCATCTCGGGGATCTCTACCAGAAGACCGGCCGCTTGAAACTCGCTGCGGCCCACTGGGAGCGCTCCGTGCAGGAGTGGAACAAGACGGTTCCGGCGGAACAGGATACTGAGGCCTTCGCCAAGGTCCAGCAGAAGCTGGACGCCGCGAAAGTGAGGCTAGCCAAGGAAGAGTCGGGAAAGCAGTAGGAGAGCAGTACGGTATTCAGTACGCAGTTCTCAAGGCTTGGTTCTCCGTACTTCTACTCTGCAAACCTGCGGCCGGATTTTCCTGGGCACTGGCAACCGGGTACTGAGTACTTTTGCTAGACTTTCTCCATGCTGGCCGGCTACGCGGTGCATGTCGAGCAGTCCCGCGGACGCCGCTTTGCTGAGCCGCGGCATCCTTACCGCAACGATTTTCAGCGCGACCGCGACCGCGTCATTCATGCCCGCGCCTTCCGCCGTCTGGAAGCCAAGACGCAGGTCTTTACCCGCCGTTACTCCGACCACTTTCGCAATCGCTTAACCCACACGCTTGAGGTTTCGCAAATCTCGCGCACCATCGCCGGAGCGCTCGGCCTGAATGTCGATCTCGCTGAGGCCCTAGCTCTGGTCCACGACATTGGACATCCTCCCTTCGGCCACGCCGGTGAGAAGGCACTCGACGTGGCCATGCGCGCCCACGGACTTTCCTTCGACCACAACTTGCACGCTTTGCGCATCGCCGAGGATTTCGAGCAGCGCTACGCCGCCTTTCGTGGACTGAATTTGACGTTCGAAGTACGCGAGGGCATCATCAAGCATTCACGCGACTACAACGCTGCCGAACATCCAGAACTGGCCGAATATCTCCTTGAGCAGCGGCCGCCACTGGAAGCCCAGCTCATCGATCTCACTGACGAGATCGCCTACAACACCGCCGACCTCGACGACGGATACGAATCTCATCTGCTTTCGCTGGAGGACATCCGCCAGGGGGTTCCGGTCTTTGGACAGTTCTATGGTGAAGTCGAGCAGATTTATCCGGCCGCTCCTGCGAAGCTGAAATTCAACGAAGGCTTGAAGCGGATGATTGATTGTTTCGTCGGCGACTTGATCACCAATACGCAGGCGCGTTTGAAGCTTGCGGGAATTCAGACCCTCGACGATGTTCACCGGCACGCCGAGCGCGTTGCTGCCTTCAGTCCGAAGGTGGATGCCGAGCGCCGCCAGGCGAAAGACTTCCTCTACGAGAACCTGTATTTCAGCGCAGCTTTAGCCGACGAAAAGGACGACGCCGAGCGCGTGGTGGGCGAACTGTTCGCATTCTGGATGAAGCATCCCGAGGCCCTGCCGCACCACTACCAGGAAAAAGCCAGAGAAAAGGACGAATCTCTGCCGCGCGTCATCTGTGACTACATTGCGGGCATGACCGACAACTTCATCTTGGAGCAGTATCAGAAGTACTGCGGCGGGTGAGGTGCAGGGGCAGCAACCGGCAACGATTGTTGATCTTCTTTATCCTTGAGTGAATAGGCCGCAAACTTGGGAACATCAGGCGTTCCCTCTGTGTCTCAGTCAATGGCAGGCGGAGGCCATCATGCCGCTTCGTTCTCTTCGCTGTTTCCTTGCCGTCGCTCTAACGTCAATAGCGCTCTCCGCTCTCTCGATCACGCAACAAGAGGAACCAAAGACGGCGCCAACGCAATCCGGTTCCAGCCCGGCTGCTCCCAAAGACGACCCCGTGCGGGAGCACGCCCTCGAAATCTATCACGCTGGGAATTTCGTCGAAGCGATGCCGTCACTGGAACAACTATCCGCAGATCACCCCGATGATGTTGCCGTCAAGGAGGCATGGGCGTTCTCGGTGTTGGGCTATGCTGCAACTCTCACCGACCCCGAGCTGCGCAAGAAAGCACGTGTCCGAGCCCGCAACATCGCTCTTCAGGCAAAGCAGTTGGGCGACAACAGCGATCTGCTGAAAATCATGATGGATATTCCAGAGGACGGATCGCAGCCCGCATTCTCGGATCGTAAGGAGGTTGACGACGCCATGAAAGCCGGGGAGGCGGATTTCGTCCGAGGCGACTTCGACAAGGCTCGTGAGGGCTATCTCCGTGCTCTTCTGCTTGACCCGAAGAACTACAACGCGGCGCTCTTCATCGGAGACGTTTATTTCAAGCAGCACGTTTACGGCAGCGCGGGCGAGTGGTTTGCCCGGACGATTGAGATCGATCCCAACCGTGAGACTGCCTACCGCTACTGGGGCGATGCGCTGTGGGCTATGGGCAAGAGCAGCGAGGCGCGCGAGAAGTACATTGAGGCCGTCATCGCCGAACCCTACAACAATCACCGATCATGGATGGGCCTCAACCAATGGGCGCAGCGCAACAAAGTCACACTGAACTGGGTAAGGTTGCAGGATAAGAGCAAGGTAACGACGGACGGGAAAAATACAACCATTACGCTCGACCAGTCGTTGCAGAAGGATGACCCTGCGCTGGCGGCTTGGCTTCTTTACGGTGCGAGCCGATCTCTTTGGCAGCGGGAGAAGTTTCAGCAGCAATTCCCTAATGAAAAGACGTACAGACACACGCTGCGCGAAGAAGCCGAGGCGTTACACTCGATGGTTACGATCTTGACCCAGCCGGAAAATCTCCCGAAGCTCGACCCCTGGCTCGCGGCGCTGGTCAAGATCGACCAGGTCGGCTTCCTCGATCCGTTCGCTCTTCTCAACCGTGCTGATGGCGAGATTGCCCTCGATTACGAGCCTTACCGCGCCGCCCACCGCGACGTGCTCTATCGCTATTTCGATGAGTTTGTGGTTCCAAAGGCGCCTTCGCAGTCACAGTGAATGGCTGCGCGTGAATCGGCGTTGATCCGTGGCGAAAGAAAGTCTACTTTTCGGCCACCGCCGCCACGACGTCAAACAGGATCCGCGGCCCGCGACGCACCTCCTCTACGCGAATCCGCTCATCGTTGCCGTGCTCGGTGTTTCCTTCTTCGTCCGTGGCGGCGTAAGGGGTGAATCCGTAAGCAACGATCCCCAGCGGCCGGTAACGCTGGTTTTCGGTGTAGCCGCTGGTGATGTGCGGCACCACGGGCGTGCCGGGAAAATATTGGGCTGAGACTGCCCGGATTGCGGCAAACAGCGAATTATCGGTCCCCGAATAATTAGCCACGCGAAATTCCTCGTTGAGCGGTTCAACAGTGACTTCGGGATCATTCACTAAGCGCCGCACCGCTTCCAGCAGGGCCTTGGGATCTCCGCCGGGCAGAATGCGCACGTCGAGATTGGCCCACGCCTCGGGAGGAATCACGTTTGTCTGTTCGGAGCCGCCCAGCATGGTGAGCGAGATCGTGTCGCGCAGCAGGAAGTTCAAGGATTCGTCCTTCTCGACCTCGTCCTGAAATTTCTTGTCTTCGAGCGCCTTGCGAATGTTGCGGTAATAGGCGGCCCGCTGGGGTGGCTGGTAAGGCGCTAGGTCCCGTAGAAACTCGTCCACAACGGGCAGCACGCGCAGGGGCGTGCGATAGGCAAGAATGCGGTTCAGCGCCCGCACCAGCCGGTTGGGAGCTGAGTCCGGGATGGGGCGCGAGCCGTGTCCTGGGCGGCCGTGCGCCACGACGTGCAGCCAGTAGGTGGTTTTCTCGCCCACGTCCACGCCCACATACTGCACCTTGCCGTTTTGCAGCAGGTTCTCGCCGCCCTCATTGATCAGATACTCGGCGTCGCCCAGCAAATCGCGCTGATGGCTGATGAACCAGTCGGTGCCGGTGCCTTCGGCCTCCTCGTCGCTGACCGCCAAAAATATCACGTCGCGGTCCAGAGCGACCTGTTCGCGCTTCAGCATCACCATGACGACGAGTTGCGCCATGCCCTCATCCTTCATGTCTTGAGCGCCGCGGCCCCAGACGTATCCGTCGCGAATCTCGCCGCTGAAAGGAGGCACTTTCCAGTGCGAGGCGTTGCTGGTGACCACATCCATGTGGTTGAGGAGAATGATGGGCCGCTTGGCTTCGCTGCCGGTGTGCGGAAGTCGCGCCCACAGATCCCCGCGGCCTGGCGTGTACTCGAAGACCTTATTCTCAATTCCTTCCTGATCCAGAATTCTCTTGAAGAAGGCAACCGCCCGCATCTCGTTGCCGGGAGGATTCGTCGTGTCGATGCGCAAATATTCCTGCATCCAAGTCAGCGCCAGATCGGAATACTGACGCAAATGCTCGGCAGACAGATGCGAAGACGCCATCGCAAACCCGGCCTCGCCCTTCACCTCCGCGCTTACTGCAGTGGTCGCACAGACTATCTCGAAGGCCAATCCCAACAAGGCTGCAAATCGGCCCACAATCTGTCCCCAGTGCCGATCCCAAACCCGTCTGCTGCTTCGCAAAATGATCCTCCCAGGAGGAAAGCCAGTTTTCTACGCAGTTTTTATATCAGCTTTGCCAAAATTACCCTGCCGGCCTAGCTTGCTGCTGAAAACAGTACTACAATGTATTTGAATATCAAAGACTTAGCGCGATGTTACGATTGCCCGGTTTGGCACCCAATCTGTAACAGGAGGGGCAGACGCTAAGGGAACCGGGGGCCCCGGTTTGAAGGTCCAGCGTCGCGTCACCGCGGGCCAGGCTAATCAAAGTTGTTGGTATCTTTAGGCGGTTCAAGGGACGCAATTACAAATCTGACGCACGCCAAAGCGTGCCGGAGGGGAGCCCGAAAGCTCCCTAACTTGGAGGAAAGCTATCATGAAACAGCGTTTAGTCGTCGCCCTGCTGCTGGCTGCCGTGCTTGCCGTGCCAGTTCTGGCACAAACCACTTCGCCTACTCAGAACCAGCCTGCCGCGACCCCTGCAACCTCAACCGACACCGCGACAGGCAAAGCGCCGTTGGCGCTGCCCTCGCGCGAGGGATTCTGGGGACGCGTAAATCCATTCGCCCGCAAGAACTATGTAAAACGGCAGACTGAACCCATCCGCGACCGCGTGAACGAGCTCGACGAGCTGACGTCGGCGAACAGCAAAGCGATTCGAGACACCGACAGCCGCGCTCAAGCTGGCATCAAGCTCGCGTCCGACAAGGCGGACCAAGCTGATCAGCACGCCATCGACGCCGGCAACAAGGCAACCATGGCGCAGCAGACGGCGCAGCAGGCCACAACCCGCGTCCAGACGGTCGAGACCGTGGTCAGCAACATTGACCAGTACAAGGCGTCGAACCAGACGGAGATTCGCTTCCGCCCGGGCCAGACCACGCTCAGCAAGAACGCCAAGGATGCGATCGATCAGATGGCCGTTGGCGTTAAGGGTCAGCACGGCTACATTTTTGAGGTGCAGGGATTCTCCTCCGGTAAAGGCCAGACGGCGATCACTAACTCGCAGAAGATGGCCGAGTCGGTGGTGCGTTACCTTGTGCTCAACCACGACATTCCGGTCTACCGGATTTATCTGGTTGGCATGGGCAACGCCCCGACGCCCGATGAAGCCGAGAAGAGCAAGCACATCGCCGGCGGCCGCGTCGAGATCAGCCTGCTGAAGAACGATTTGGAGCAGCTCGCTTCGGCATCGAGCCAGCCGCAGGCAAAGTAAGCGCTCAGGCGGATACCACTGCGGGCCACGCACGCATCAGAAAGCCCCTCGTGCCGAGGGGCTTTCTTGCGTTGCCATGATTTCTGTCGAGAAAAGATCGACTCATGATTATTGATTCGAGGATTTCGGGCGACGGAGTCTCTCAGTCATCAATCAGCAATCAAAAATCATCCACTAGTTCTAGTCAGCGTCATCTTGACGACCAGCGCGGCAGCCATCGCCAGCGTTCCCAGCAGCGCGTTGTATTCGCGATGCTTTAGGTAGAGATCGGACGAAAATTCTCCAGAGTCGCTGTGTGAGTATGGCGTGATGCGAAACAACATTCTGGGGACCTGCTTCTCGTATTCCTCAAATTCAGGGAACCTTTGCCGCAGACAGGCCTCTTCGTCGCGGATCACCGGAAAGTAAATGACGAAGAACATCACGACAAGCAAAGCACCGATCCACCAACTGCGCGCCGCTACGGCGAATCCTATGCCAATCAGAAGCGAACCAAGATAAAGTGGATTGCGGGTATAGGCATAAGGCCCGGAAGTGGCTAGCGCCTCGTTTTTGTGCACATAGCCGGAGGCCAAAGCGCGAAGCAGTAGTCCAGGCAGAACGACAACCGCCCCGACCGCAAGCCAGTGCCAGGTCGGTCTGGCCAGCCAGAAATAAAGCACGGCGAACACAAACCCCTGCGGCACCCGGACGCGGCGCGCGACGCGCGACCACTCAGCCATGGTCCCCCTCCGGCGCAAATCCGAGCAGGCTGCGAGCAGCGCTGACGACGGCGTCGGCGCTGATCTCGAGCAATCCTCCATCCGGCCTCGACCGCCGTTTGTGTGTGGTCGGGCTGGCTGGGCTGCGGAGAACGATGCTGCGTGTTCCATAGGGCCCGTTGCGCGCAGGATCAGTGGGGCCGAAGATCGCGACCACAGGAACGCGCAATGCAGCCGCGAGATGCATTGGCCCAGTATCGCCGCCGACAAAGAACCTCGCTCGGCGCGTCAGAGCGGTCAGTTCCGTGAGCGAGCACGTCATTGGTCGAGCCGTGCCTTCGCTTGCAGCCTCGGCCTCGCATGCCAACTTCTCTTCGCCTGGGCCATAATTGATAATCGCCCGCACGCCGTCGCGCGCCAGCGCCTTCGCAACGCAACCATAACGTTCAGCGGGCCAGCGCTTCGCTCCCCAGCCCGCACCCGGATTCAAGACCGCAAAATCGCCGACGCCAGCTTCCGAGAGGCGTTGATCGATCCGGCGGTCTGCCACAGGGTCATGAGGCAACTCGATGCGCGGCGCGGTCAGGCTGGTCCCGGCGACCGCTTCGGCCACGGAAAGCGCGTGTTCCACGACATGTATTCCATGCGTCACCGTCTGATGCGTATACCCGATGCTGGCAGGACCTTCCCGCGGCTCAGCCGCTCCATATACCCTGCGAGCTCCCGACCAGCGCGCCAGCACTGCCGAGCGAACCGCGCCCTGCAGATCAACTGCAACTTCGTAGTGAGCGCTGCGAACGTCGTTCCAAACGCGTGCGATCTGCTGCGTAGTCTGGATGGTGAAAAGCGATTTTCTCCACTCTTTCAGGTTCACGGTGTGGACCCAATCGACCAGCGGCCGCTGTGGTGAACACGGCCCGCGGCGCGGGGTTCCGGGAGCGCAGAGCAGTTCGGCCCACCGCTCTTCGATCAGCCAGCCGATCATCGATTGTGGAAACGCCCCCCGCAGCGCCTGAGCCGCGGGCAAAGCGTGGATCACATCGCCCATGGCGCTGAGCCGTACAATGAGAAGCCGCTCGATGTTGCGCCTGCCCTGTGATGGAGCAATCAAAGTTTCCTCGGCGACAACCGCGAACGAATGATCTCGCTGCTGGAGTGACTCTTTGGATCGCCGACGATCTCGACCCGCCCGCCATACTCAGCGACCGCGTCGCGTTCGGGCACAGACTCCACGGTGTAATCGGTCCCCTTGGCCTGGATGTCGGGGCGGATTTCGCGGATGAGCGCCCGCACGTCGAGTTCGGGAAAGATCGTCACCGCGTCTACATCGGCAAGGGCTGCAACGATTTCGGCACGCTCATGCTCCGGCATGACGGGGCGGCCCTCGCCTTTGAGTGACCTCGCCGACTCGTCGGAATTGATGGCGACGACTAATTTGCCACCCAAAGCTTTGGCCTCGCGCAGATAGCGCACATGTCCCACATGCAGCAGGTCGAAGGCGCCGTTCGCCAGCGTGATGCGTTCTCCAGTGCGCCGCCATTCCTCAACCTGCCGGCGCAATTCCTCCCGGCTCAGAATTTTCCTGTGGGTATTCAATGAGGTCTCGAAGCAGGCGGCGACTGATCGAGCGCCTGCAATAACTCGTTGCTCGAAACCGTTGCCGTGCCGCGTTTCATGACTACGATTCCGCCGGCGTAGTTGGCAAGTTGAGCGGCTTCTTCCGTCGATGCTCCCGCAGCCAGCCCCGCGGTGAAGGCGGCAATCACGGTGTCGCCTGCGCCGGTCACATCCGCCACCTGATCTGAACCGAAAATCGGAATGTCCACCGGCTTGTGCTTGCGATCGAAAGCCACCATCCCGTCGCGGCCGCGCGTGATCACAAGCGACTGCAATTGCATCCGCTGCATCACTTGCTCGCCGGCAGCGACGAGCTGACCCCAGTCGTTTCCGATGCGAACGCCCAAAGCCTCCTCGACTTCGGGTTCATTCGGAGTCGCCGCCGTCGCTCCTTCATATTGCAGGATGCGGTAGCGTGAATCGAGAATCACAGGCAGCGATCCCAGCCTGCCCTTCTCGCGCAGCGCGCTCACGATCGCGGGAGTGGCCGCCCCGTAGCCATAGTCGGAAACCAGCAGCGCGTCAGAAACCTTGGCGTAATTTCGCGCCGCCAGGTACAGTTCGCGGGCCAGATGGCCGTTGGGCGCTTCCTCGGGTTCGCGGTCCACGCGCACTACCTGCTGGCGCGCGGTGTGCGTCATGCCGGCCAGAATACGGGTCTTCGTGACGGTGGTGTACGCCTTGTCCTTGAGCACGCCGCTCACCGGAATCCGCTTGTGGCGGAAATACTTCAGCAGCATGCTCCCGGGCTCGTCGTCGCCGATAATGCCGACGGGAAGAACATTCACTCCCAGATCGGCCAGATTGTTGGCGGCGTTCGCCGCGCCGCCCGGCACCACGCTTCGCTCGCGGTGTTTGAGAATGAGCACCGGAGCTTCCCGCGAGACACGGGAGATCTCGCCGAAAACGTACTCGTCGGCCACCAAGTCTCCCAACACCGTCACCGTGATCTTGGGGAACGCCTCGACAATCTTCTTGAGCCGGTCAGCATCTCTGAGATGTTTGGTCATGAGCTCATCCGAACGGCCAAGCCGATTCTCTCACGCCTCGCGCCCTCGTTCCTCGATCCTCTGCAGCATGGTATCGAGAGCGTTAGCGGCATCTGCCAGCTCCATCCGCACCGGAATCACGGAGATGGGCTCCAGCGCGGAAAGAAATGGACCCAAGTTAATGGTGTCTTTCTCGGTGGTCACAAAGCCGCCGGCGCTGCATTTCTGCTTGAGCGCGAGCAGGTCGCGAACATCTTTTTCGCTGTAAGAGTGATGGTCGCGGTAAAAAGCTTTACCAGCCGGCTCGATGTTGGCTGCACTCAGCTGCTGTACGAAGTCTTGCGGGCGCGCGATGCCGCAGAACACCACCGGCCGAGGCGGAACATTGTGCGGCGCAATCCCGCGGCGCACGCGCCAAACCAGCTTGCCCTCCAGATCAGGCAATTCAGCCGAACTGCTTCCGGTGAGCACCACAGCATCAGCGCGTCGCAAAGCTGCGAGCGGTTCCCGCAGGCGTCCCGTGGGCAGCAGTCGATCGCTCATGTCCTGCGGCGTGAGCAGAACGATGTCGAAATCGTGCGCGAGCGCGCGATGCTGAAAGGCGTCGTCGAGAAGGTGCAACTGTGCCCCGAACCTGGATTCCGCGAAGCGCCCTGCCTCGTATCTGTCTTCTCCGACAACTACCGGAGCTTGTAGCTTGCGAGCAATAAGCAGCGGCTCGTCGCCGTACTCACTGGGCGACCCAGCGGGATCGACAAGCAGCACACCCATTGAGTTGCGCCCGTAGCCGCGCGACAGCACATCAAACTTAATCCCGCGTGCCTGCAGCAGTTCGCCGAGAAGCATCACGAACGGCGTCTTGCCCGACCCGCCGGTCGAAAGATTCCCCACGCTCACGACAGCGCCTTCCAGCCTGCGAACCGGAAGAATTCCGTGGTCGTAGAGCGCGTTGCGCACTGCGGCAACGACACCGTAGATGCGGGAGAGAGAGCTCAATCCGTGTGCGCCGCTTGCGCTGAAACCGCTGGACGATCCGGTTTGTCTGAAAGCATTTCGCTCAGAGCTTCGAGCGTTCGCGCCGTCGCTCCCGTCTGAGACCGCATGGTCTCCGCCGCGCGCTGGCCCAGGGCGAGCCGTTCGGCATCGTCCGCCAGCAAGTTCATCAGCGTCAAGGGTAATTCGGCTAGACCAACGATCCGCACCGCATTCCGGCTCTGAAACAGCGCGACCATGTCACGAAAATTCTCCGTGTGATTCCCAACCACAATGGCCACTCCATGCTGCGCAGGCTCGGTAATATTATGGCCGCCCCGAGGTACCAGGCTGCCGCCGACAAATGCCACATCGGCCAAGGCATACAGCGCGGCCAATTCCCCGATGGAATCGACGAGAAAAACGCTCCCTGCGAGTCGTTCTCCCTGCCATCGCGAACGGCGGCAGAACTGAATCTCGAGTTGTTCCAGCAGAACTGCAACGTCGTCGAAGCGCTCCGGACGCCGTGGCGCCATTATCATGACCGCCCGGGGATGCTCCACTCGGATATTCTCAAATGCCTTTACGAGCGGCCCCTCTTCGCCTTCAACCGTGCTGCCGCAGACCAGCACCGGCCCCACTCCTTCAGCGGCCAGAGATCGGCGGAGCCTCTCGACGATTGGCGGCGGCACTGGCGCGCTGACGTCGAACTTGAGATTGCCCGTGACCCGCACTCGCGCCGGCACTGCTCCGATGGATTCGAGCCGCATGCGATCCTGTTCGGTCTGCGCCAGAAACAGATCCACATGGGCGAGGACTTTTGTTAGCGCCCAGCGAAAAACGCGGTAATTCGGCCAAGAGCGATCGGAGATGCGCGCGTTGACCACCGCGATGCGGGCTCCGCTGGAATGGCTGAGCCGGAGGAAATTTGGCCAGAACTCCGTTTCTGCGAGCACCACCATCTCCGGCTGCAGTTTGCGAAGATAAGGCCGGAGGGCAAAGGCGAAATCCATAGGAAAATAGCCCACGTTTTCTTCGCCGAACTTTCTTCGCGCCAGTTCCTGACCGGTGTCGGTTGTGGTCGTCACCAACACACGGTGCTGCGGAAAACTCCGCCGCATTTCAGCGACCAGGCCACTCATGGCCAGCACCTCGCCCACCGAAACCGCGTGCACCCAGATCACCCGGTTTGCACGCGGACTGGTTGTGTCCGCCGCAGTCAGACGGACCGGAACCCTGCCCATGCGCTCAGCCAAGCCCGACCTGTACTTGCCGTGGCGCACGATTTGATAAAGCCAGTAGGGCAGGCTCAACAACAGTCCCAGCGCCAGCAACAGACTATAGAAAAAGTAGCTCAAGCCGCCCATTCTAAACCGGCCAGCGTCAAGAGACGCACTCGCCCTATAATCACTTCATGCGACGTCCGCAATTCATCTCATGCCGATTCTGCGCGCTCCTGGTTGCGTTCTGCTTTCCGCTCTTTCTGGCGGCCAAGAACTTCGTGAAACCGGTGGCCAAGGCCGCGTTCAATTATCCGGCGCACGATCTCCATCGCGACGAAAAGGTCGCTATTGCCGCCGATCCTTACGATACCCCAGAAAAAGCCGGGATCTTCTCTGTGAATTTTTCCGAGCGCGGGTTCCTGCCGCTTTTCTTCGTGGTGACCAACGACGGCGACCAGCCCATATCCCTCGCCAATATGGGAATCGAGCTCATCACCCGCAACCGCTCCAAGCTCACGCCCACGTCTTCGGAAGACATTTTCCGCCGGTTGTCGAATCCCCAGGCCCGCACCAGCCCGCGTCCCTTTCCTCTTCCCCGCGGAAACGTGAAAGGCACGATCAGCCAAAAGGAAATGGATGAGATCGAATCGGCGCAATTTGCCGCCAAAGCCGTCGAGCCGCATTCGACTCAATCGGGATTCCTGTTCTTTGATGTGGGCGGAATTTCGTCGCCTTTGGCGGGCGCGAACATGAATATCACAGGCGTCGACGACGCTAAGGGCAACGAGCTGTTGTTTTTCGAGATCGCGATGGACAAGTATCTGAGCGCCGCGAAGAATCCATAAGAGCACCGAATTTGGTAACTTTGTAATCGGGCAATTTCTAATTTAGAGCGTTGTCCGCGTCGGTTTTCAAATTACAAGATTCTCCGATCACCAAATTACAGAATCTTCTTTTATGGCCGCGACTGTCGAAACCGCCGTTACCTCTCGTTCCAACTTCGAGCCGGTCATCGGCCTGGAAGTTCACGTCCAGCTCTTGACCGCAACCAAGATCTTCTGCTCCTGCTCGACGCGATTCGGCGCGCGTCCCAACACCAACGTCTGCCCGGTGTGCCTGGGAATGCCCGGAGCGCTGCCCGTGCTCAACCGAAAGGCGGTCCAGTTCGCCACGCTGGCAGCGATGGCGCTGAATTGCCGCATCAATGAGAGCTCTATTTTTGCGCGCAAGAATTACTTCTATCCTGATCTCCCCAAGGGCTACCAGATTTCGCAGTACGACAAGCCGCTGGCCGAGCACGGCTACATTGAAGTTCCGTCGGGTGGAGGGAAGAAGAGAATCGGAATCACTCGCGTGCATCTCGAAGAGGATGCGGGCAAAAGTCTGCACGAGGGCTTTCCCGACGCAGAGGAAAAGACTGCTATTGACCTGAACCGCACCGGTGTGCCCCTGATTGAAATTGTCAGCGATCCCGATATCTTCTCGCCCGACGAGGCCTACGAATATCTGACACGGCTGAAAGAAATCATCCTCTACACCGGGGTCAGCGACTGCAACATGGAGGAAGGCTCCCTGCGCTGCGACGCCAACGTCAGCGTGCGTCCCCGCGGCCAGAAAGAACTTGGCACCAAAACCGAAATCAAGAACGTGAATTCCTTTCGCTTCATCCGCGACGCGCTGGAATACGAAATCGGCCGGCAGATCGAAGCCATTGAATCTGGCGGCACGATCACGCAGGAGACTCGCCTCTATAACGCCAACGAGGGCAAGACTCATGGCATGCGCTCGAAAGAGGAAGCGCATGACTATCGCTACTTTCCCGAACCCGATTTGCTGCCTCTGGTGGTGGACGCAAAATGGAAGGCTGAAATCGCGCGGGCGTTGCCCGAACTGCCCGAAGCTCGTCGCGCGCGCATGGTGAAGGACTACGGCATCACCGAATACGACGCGCAGGTTCTGACCGTCTCGAAATCGCTCGCCGATCAGTTCGAGGAGGCCGCGAAGGCGGCGAAGAATCCCAAGCGCGTCGCCAACCTAGTGCAGAGCGAATTGATGGGCCGGGTCAAAGCCAAGGGCATTGAGATCGAACGTTCTCCGATTTCCATGCGAGGAGTCGCGGCGTCGGCCGATCTGGTCGAGGCAGGCGCGATTTCCGGCAAGATGCTCAAAGATCTTTATGACCTTTGCTTCGAGCGCGGCAAAGATTTTCCGGTGATCTATGAGGAAGAAGGCCGCCCCCAGCAGTCCACCGATACCTCGGCGCTGGAAAAGATCATTGACGAAATTCTCGCCGCCAATCCCAAGCAGCTTGAGCAGTACCGCGCCGGAAAGAAAACCATGCTGGGCTTCTTCGTGGGGCAGGTCATGAAGGCTTCCAAAGGTCAGGCCAGCCCACAGATGGTGAATGAGTTACTGGCGAAGAAGCTGGGATAATTGCGTAGAACCGGGCCTCTTCGGCCTCGCTTAGGGCAGGCTCCGACCCGGTCCCACACCGCTTCCAGTACCATGCCCACACTGTGACTTCGGTCATCTGATCCTGTGCTCCCCGTCCCGCTACCATGACGTTGGGCCCGCCTGCCCTGGGCCGACCGCATGGGAAACGTCATGAAGAGGCTCAAACTCGACCGGATTATCAGCATTGCGACGTTGGTAGCGTCGCTGGTCGCGATTGTGCTGGTTTTGAAGAGGCCCGCGCCGGTAGCCCAGCCTCAGACGCCAGCCGCGATCACGGAGCACGCCCAGTCGTTCGACCAAAAGATGGCGCAATTCGAGCAGGCGGCGCAGCAGTCACAGGCGAGCGGATCCACCGATACAGCCAAGCCCGAGACGAGACAAGCGGCGCCAGCGACGACGCAAAACCCGAAAGCTGAAGTGCGCATTAATTCCGACGAAATCAGCGCTGTGCTGGCGCAATCGCTGGGCACGGCTGGAGCCTCCGGCCTCACACCCGACTCCGACGTGGGCAGCGGCGCGCCAGTCATTAAAGATCAGCAGGTCAGCTTCGACGGCGATGTCGTGCACGGCCAGTTCCTCACCGAGGTTGCGGGCAAAGACGTCTGGATCACAATTTCCGGTCACATCGGCGAAAAAGATGGCTATGCCACGTTCGATCCTACCGAATTCAAAGTGGGAGACCTGAATGTTCCCGTCTCGCTCATAAATCCGGCGCTGCAGAAGAAGCTGGCTGAGGAGCGCGACCGTCTGAAGCTGCCCAACAACGTTGGTGACGTGAAGGTGGAAAAGGGCGAGCTGGTGATGCAGCAGAAATGACCGCGTTTGCCGGACGTCCGAGTCCGGCGCGGTCATCCTGAGCGAAGCGAAGGATCTCATTGCAGATTCGAGATTTCAGATGGCAGAATCCCACGATGGTCCGAATCTCCAATCTACCCCGTTCCTACCCGGTTTTCCGCCGCCACTCTCGCATACCACCGTCCTGAATCCTTAATCGTCCGCTTCTGCGTATTGAAATCCACATAAGCCAGGCCGAAGCGCTGGCTGAAGCCGTGTGCCCATTCGAAGTTATCCATCAAGCTCCAGGCATGATAGGAGCGAACGTCAGCGCCTTCAGCCATGGCCTGAGCCAGAGCCGCCAGATAATCATGGTGGTAGGAGATGCGACGCGCGTCATGAATCGCGCCGCTCGCATCGGGCCCGTCGTTGTATGAGCACCCGCTCTCGGTGATTTCGATCACCGGCCGGTTGTAGTCGCGAGTGATGCGCATGACAATGTCATATAGCGCCTTGGGCCAAGCCTCCCACCCGATGTCGGTGATCGGGCCTTCGTGGCCGCGACCCATCTTTGCCGGGAACAGCCATTCCTGGGGGTGCAGGGTGCGCTCCAATGTGCCGGGAGTAGAGGCGATGGTGCGGTAATAGAGATTAATGCCGATGAAGTCGAGTGCGGCGCGCGTCTTTTCCATGTCGCCCGACTTCACGCCCATCATGGTTTCTGCAAGAAAGGTCAGGGCCTTCGGATAGCGTCCCAGCAAGGCAGGCTCGACGAACCAGACATTGCTGATGGCGTGGGCGCGCTCAGCCGCAACTCTGTCTTCTTCGGAATTCGTGGCCGGCTCGCAGGGCGACATATTGAAAGCCGTACCCACTCGCGCCGCCGGCCGGACAGCTTTGAGCGCGCGGAACGCCTCGCCCTGCGCCAGGTTGACAACGTGAGTGACGCGAAAGAACTCGCGAAAGCTTTTGTGGCCGGGCGCATGCGTGCCTTCGAGGTAGCCGAGATCGGCGAAAACGCTGGGTTCGTTGAAGAGAATCCAGTCGGAGACGCGGTCACCCAGCATTTGCGCGACCCATCGCGCGTATTCGGCGAAGCGGGCGGCAGTGTCGCGATTGGTCCATCCGCCCGCATCATCGAGGGCCTGCGGCAAGTCCCAGTGGTAGAGCGTCACGAATGGCCGGATACGCGCCTCTAGTAGAGCATCCACCAGACGGCTGTAGTAATCGATGCCCTTGGGGTTCGCTACGCCTGCTCCCGATGGTTGAACGCGCGGCCACGAAATTGAAAAACGATAGCTATTCAGATTCATCGCCCGCATCAGAGCAATGTCTTCGCGCCACCGATGGTAAGAATCACAAGCTACATCGCCGGTATCGCCGTTCTTGATTTTGCCAGGAGTGTGGGCGAAACGGTCCCAGATGGATTCGCCCTTGCCGTCCTCATTCCACGCCCCCTCGATCTGGTAGGCGGCCGTAGCTGTTCCCCAGAAGAATCCCCTGGGAAACGCAGCCTCGGGAGGGGGACTGAATTGTCTGACTGAAGTTCCGGCCGGCGCCACGGCGCTCGCTTTGGGAGATTCACTACATCCGGAGAGGAAAGCCGGCAGCGCGGCAGCACCGGCAGGTAGAGCAGATTTCAGAAGTCTGCGGCGAGTAAGACGCAATTAGGCTCGGGCTCCTTCGAGAATGGCAGGGCTACGACTAAGACCGGACCACGCGAGGTCGCAAGCTTCAGCGATTTCATGCGTTCAGCTTACTCCGGATTGAGGCTGTCGAACATCTTCCACAGCGTGTCGGCAGTCGCGCGATAGATGACCCAGCCGCTGCTGGCATCCGAGGTTTCGCGAAAGAGCAGCTCGCCGCGGCCGTCGCCGTCAGCATCCACCGCGTCAACCAACTCCAGACGCGGCGTGATGTCGAGATGGTACTGGTCGGTCACTCCGACATAGAGCCTGCGCAGGTTGCCGTAGATATCCGGGTAAGCGACGAGAACGATCGAGTACTTCAGACCAGACTCAAATCCTCCCTGCGCGCCGGCGTTCGGCGGCACGTGAGCTTCCGCGCTGAACACCATGATCGGCTGATTCGCGTTCCATAGATCGTAGGTCGTCATGCGCACGTTTTCGAAAATCGGTTCCGGCGGCTTCTTGTTATCGCTCGGCCGCTGCGCCGTGGATGCTGCAGTCGGCGCCGGGATTCGCGCCTTCGCTTGCGCGGTCAGATAAACCTGTAGTTCCTGATTTGCCAGTGCGGTCATCTGCTGGCGGCGTTCCGCTTCCTCGTCCTTCAGCCATTCGAAAGTGAAAGAATGCGGCTCGGGGCCGCCGGCATCCGAGATCGCCGGAATTAGCTGAGCCGGCTCTGGGGTAGGCGTTACCCCGGCGGTCTGTCCCGCCTTGGGCTTCGGTTCGGCGCCCGGCTTGCCGTAACCGGGGATTTCTTCTTCCGGCAGGCTCTCTGTGGGCTTGCCGCGGCGCAATCGCGGCCGATTGGCATCAGTTGCGCCGCTGTTGCTGTCGGAAATCTTAGCGGATTCCGTCGAATGATCTGCCGATTTTGCCTCGGCAGGTTTGGATTCGCCCGGTGCCGTGGTCGAGCCTGGCGCGGGCTGACCGGAACCAGTCTGACCCGTGGGTCCAGTCGTCGTGCCCGGCGCAGAAGACGTCGTCTCTTCCTTGGGTTTGGTCAGGCGGGGCGGTTCGTCGCCGGACGGGGGGCCTACAGGAGGTGCAGAAGCTGGCGCCGTGTTGGCCGGTGGCGCTTCCTTCTGGGGGTTCCTGGTCAATCGCGGAGGAGCGTCGCCCGTATCGATGCCAACCGGGACCGTTTCAGCCTTCAGCGGCTGGTTCGGCGCCTCTTTTCCCGTCGGTAACCACGCCCCGGTCGCCAACCATGGACTCTGCGCATTGACGGCGTTGCTGTGCAAAACTGAGTTGACCGTAAACAGGCCGAGCGAATTGCCCGCGCGTTCCACCTCGTAAACGATACCCGCGTCCAACGCCATGGGAACAGGGTCAGCCTTGTAAACCGCGGCATCCCAGAACTTGCCGTTGATCATGATGGCGATGGGCACGAGCGAAGCCTTGCCGCTTGCGGTTAGCCGGAGCAGGCCCAGCGCACGCGGTCCCAGGTCTTTTTTCCCGGTGATCTTACGCTCACCGGGCATGATCTCTGGACGATCTTCCTGTGCGGCACTAATTGGCGCTAGCGCCGCTAAACAGCCAACCAGCGCCAGCGCTAACCGCGTTCGGTATAGAATCTTCTGGAGAGAAGGGCTGGGTGCGGCCTTGTTGGCCCTCCCGGCTCCCGACAGCGATTTCCCTTGAGAGACTCCCATGAATGTCAATGATAAGGCCCCGGAGTTCACTTTGCAGGACGAGAGTGGGAAAGAGGTTTCTTCGAAGGACCTGCGCGGAAAGACCATAGTTCTCTATTTCTACCCTCGCGCCGACACTCCGGGCTGCACGGTCGAAGCCTGCGAATTCCGCGACGCTTACAAGAAGATTCAGAAAACCGGCGCGGTGTTGCTCGGCGTCTCGCCCGACACTCCGAACGCGCAAAAGAAGTTTGCCGACAAGTTCAGCCTTCCCTTCCCGCTGCTGGCCGACGCCGACAAGAAAGTCGCCCAGGCCTTCGGCGTCATGAAGGAAAAGAACATGTATGGCAAAAAAGTGATTGGAGTGGCACGGACCACCTTTATCATTGGTCCGGACGGCCGGATTCAGCATATCTTCGAGAAGGTAAAGCCGGAGGGACACGCTGAGGAAGTCCTGGCGTATCTTACGGAATCGGCCAGGGGAGCGGCTTAGCGGAAGGCTTACCCGACAGGGAACAATTTCCGGCTTTCCTTCGTATTAATCTGCAGGCGGCGCTGCTGCCGCTTCCCTCGGCTGAGAGAGAGGTACTATGCGTAATCTTATGCGAGTTGCTGCTGTGTTTGGATTGCTGCTGGGTCTTGCTACGGTCTCTACGGCAGCGGACGATCAGAGTTCCATCGTGATCGTCTTCAAAGACGGCCATCGCCAAAGCTTCGCCGTTGGCGAGATCGCTAGCATTGATCTGAAGGCTCCGGCCGTGGTCGTCTATAAGGATGGCCACAAGGAGAAAGTCGCCGGCGACATCGCCCGCATCGAGTTCGAGTCAGCCGAACCGGCAATGACGCCAGGCCGGGGACATTTCATTGGCAAGTGGGAAGTGGGCGATGGCAACGGAAGGAATTTCTTCATCACCCTTGAATCCGACGGAGACGCGAAGAAGTCGCTCGGCGCAGGGCATGGCACCTGGACTCTGGTCGATGGCGAGGCGCGAATTACTTGGGACGATGGCTGGCGCGACATAATTCGCAAGGTCGGGACCAAGCACGAAAAATTCGCCTTCGAGCCTGGCAGGTCGTTGGACGACACTCCGTCCAACGTGACCGACGCGCGCAACACTCAGCCCAAGCCCATCTAGTACGCTCCCGCGAGGGCTCATTCTCGGTCGCGAATCGCGGCCAGACGGGTTATGATTCGCCCGCATGGGGAAGTCGCCAGCCTCGACACAAGCCGGATCGATTCGTCCACTTGACCGCGGGTTCTTCTCCCGCGACCCGCGCCGCGTGGCTCGCGACCTGCTGGGAAAAGTGCTGGTGCGGCAGGAAGCAGGCGTCCGCCTGACCGCGCGCATCGTGGAAGTGGAAGCGTACCTCGGAGAAAGGGATCCTGCTGCCCACGCGGCGGCTGGCCGCACGGCGCGCAACGCCGTGTTGTTCGGGCCTCCCGGCCACGCCTACGTCTACTTCATTTACGGAAATCACTATTGCTTAAATGTTTCTTGCGAACCTAAAGGCAACGCTGGGGGTGTACTGTTCCGCGCGCTCGAACCACTATCTGGGATGGATGAGATGGCCCGCGCTCGCGGCATTGCGATCCACGGCTCCAAGGACTGGCCCAAACTGACCAGCGGTCCCGGCCGGTTGGCACAAGCCTTCCGCATCACTCGCGCCCGCGACAACGGCTGCGACCTCACCTCGGCTGCCAGCAGCTTATGGCTCGGGGACGGCGGCTACAAGGCGCGCCGCATTCGCGTGACACGCCGCATCGGCATCACTAAGGCAGAGTCGAGGCTTCTGCGCTATATCCTTGACGGCAACCCGTTCGTTTCCCGGCGATAAAGGCTCGAGCCCGCGATTGGACTGATGATCTCCCAAACCGTTAGTGGGTGTAGACTCTCTACAGGCGAGAACGAGCGAAAAGCCTTGCGGGGAGGGCTGTTTCGCGCGCCATGGGGTGGATGGACCGCGGTACAGCAGAGGAGGTCACGCACCCTGGTTCAGATGGCATCTTCGAGGTAGGTCCGGTCATCTCATAAAGGTGGGTTATGCGCTGCTCGGCGGGAGTTCGGGTTCTGGCTACGATCCTTGCGATCTCAGCGGTCCCGGCAGCGCTAGCCGGCGCCGACGGATCGGCGATCGCCCAGCCGAAAGAAACTTCGTCATCCATCATCGTAGGTTTTGTGGGCGGTTTGGTGCGCCACGACAATCTACGCCACGGCCCGGTTCAGTTGGCCAAGCGTCTCCTCAACACCGCGCCCGAAGGTACCTATATTCGGGTCTTCGAGAACCGGCGCAGGAAAACCGCTTTCGACACGATCCTCGAACTGCTTGACCGCAATCACGATGGCATCCTCAGCGACGAGGAGAAGTCCGAAGCTCGCATTGTTCTCTTTGGCCAGAGTTGGGGAGCAGCCGCCGTGGTCCAGCTGGCTCGCGACCTGAGTCGCGCCGGCATACCTGTGCTGCTGACCGTGCAGGTGGATAGCGTCCCGAAATTTTGGCAGAACGACAAAATCATCCCGAAAAACGTAGCCGCGGCGGTCAACTTCTATCAGCCGCACGGCATCGTCCACGGCCAGCCCGAGATCACCGCTGCCGACCCTTCCAGAACTCAAATCCTCGGCAACTTTCGTTTCGACTACAAGCAAGCTCCAGCGACCTGCCCTGCACCTTCATGGTACGACCGCGTATTCACACCCGGCCACGCCCAAACCGAATGCGATCCGCAACTTTGGTCGCAAGTAGAAACCCTGGTGCGCCAACGTTTGAAGCTACACCCGGGCACGGCCTCAGCCCAGCGGTAGAGGCGGGATCAGGCGGCGTTTTGCGGATTAGACGAGCCCTGCTCGTTACGCGCACGAGTCGGGCACTTGCCCCCTGGCTAAAGCTCCTGCCCCAGCCTGCCGATAACACCTGAAAAACCATGAACCCTCCAGGGAAAGCAACGGCTGCAGCTCCCGCCAAGCAAACGAGTCCCTGCCTGGCCCGGCAGCCGATTCTGACCGAGGACGAGAAAGTGATGGGCTATGAGCTGTTGTTTCGCGAGAGTGCTGAAGACAAACACTTTTCCTCCAATCTGGAGAACGCGACTTCCAGCGTTATCGACACATTGAATGTGATGGGGCTCGATATGGTGTGTGACGGGCGACTGGCCTTCATCAACTGCACTCACCAGATGTTACTGAAGGAGTATTTCCTGCTGCTCCCTCCCGGCAAGGTGGTGGTTGAGGTTCAGGAGAACGTCCCGGCGGAGGACAACGTCATTGCCGCGTGCCTGCGGCTAAGGCAGAAGAGCTACCAGATCGCCTTGGATAACTTTGTCCCGGGCGACGCCAGGGAAGCCCTGGCGCCACATGCCGACTTCCTCAAAGTTGACATCAGAAGGGTCTCGTCCGGCGAATGCGCCGCCCTGGCGGCGCGCTACGCCAACAAGCAGTGCCGGATGCTGGCGCAACGGGTGGAAACCCGGGTGCAATTTCTAACCGCGGTGAAGGATGGATTCACGGTGTTCCAGGGATATTTTTTTCGCCATCCCGAACGCATGCGCGCGCGGCACATTCCCGCCAACCAGGCCATGCAGTTGCGGTTGCTACAGGCGATTTCGGCGCCGGAAGTCGATCTTGCCGGCGTGGAGGACCTCATCAAGCACGACGCTTCGCTTTGCTATCGTCTGCTGCGTTACTTGAACTCTCCGTTGCTGGGCGTTCCGGCGGCGGTCAAGTCGGTTCGACACGCCATGACTCTGCTGGGAGAGCGCGAACTGGTCCGGTGGATACGCATGGCTACGACGGTGGCCATGGGGCACGAAAAATGCTCCGACCTGGTTCTTTCGTCGCTGGTCCGGGCTCGATTCTGCGAGCTGATTGCCCCCAAGGTGGACCACGGCAGATCGGATCTCTTTCTGTTGGGCATGCTTTCGCTGATGGATGCGATCCTCGAAGTGCCGATGGGAATGGTGGTCGAAGGGCTGGCTTTAGATCCCGACACGAAGGCAGGACTGCTGGGCTCCAAGACCGGCGAAAAGTCGCCTCTTTCAGCCGTCTACGATCTCCTGGTAGCGCGGGAGGCGGGCGATTGGGAAAAAGTCACGGAGCAGGCGAAAAAGCTCAATCTGTCTTTGCCCTTCATCAATCGCTCCTATAACGAAGCGATGAGCTGGGCCCACCAAATGACGGCCGCGGCTCCGGCCTCCGGGCAGTGATCTGCCGCTAACTGCATCACTTTCCCCGAACCTTCTCGAGCGATCGCTCCGTCGCGTTGAGCAATGCTTCCGCGCCCACAGGCTTGCCCGTGGCATTGATCATCCACATGTCGGGCGTGACCGAGCCTTCTTTGGCCATGCGCTCGAACTCATCTCCCACCTTGCCCGCCTTGCGCATTTGTTCCTCGATCTGAAATCCGATCAAGTGGCCGATCGGATAGTCGGGCAGGTAAAGAAAATAATCAATCATGTGGGAGTAGATGCCGAGCAGCACCACGTCTTTCTTGCCGAAAACTGGCGCGCAGTACCGGTTCCATGTGTCTTTCGCGATTTGCACTGTGGCGTCGCGAAGTTGCGCGGGCGTGGCGTCGGGGTGGTCATACATCCAGTGCCAGACCGCCATGTCCACCAGTGATACCGCGCTGATTTCATAGGTGGCCCAAAAGTCATTCAGCGTGCGGTAGGCCTCGCTCGTATCATCCGGAGACGAAAGCCCCAGCACTTCGAGGTCGTGTCCCTGCAGCAACATGGCGAGAGCTTCGGTGAAAGCGTTATTGGGCACGCCAGCAAGAAGCGTATGGTCGATTTCGTTGAGTGAGAAAGTCTCCTCAACGTTATGCCCCATCTCGTGCACAGCGATGTTGAATCCTTTGTAGTTCATGCCGGTGGCTTCAACGCGGGTGCGCAGGTGAGCCTTTTCGGAGCGCATCTCCGCACCCATAGCGTGTCCGGAACCGCGTGCGGGATCGACGATGATGTTATCGGCCAAATATTTCGCTTTTTCGGGCGAGAAGCCGAGCTTGACCAGAATATTCGGAATGTCTTTCTGATAGGCCTCAGCGGTCGGGTAGCGTTTCGAGACGATCGCGTCGAGCTCGGCCGGCGAGTACTTTGCGCGCGGCAGGAAACCGTCGTACCAGATGTCGAAAGGTTCGAGCGGCCGGCCCAAACGCGTCTGAATGAGTTGCGCGACTTTCGGCACCAGGGGCGATGTGAGCACCTGGACGAGCATTTCCTCGACGCGCTTTTCAGGAATCTCGCGGTCCTCGTCGAAGCGGCGGGCGATCAGTGTAGGTGCGGTCGGCGAATAGGGGTCCGCTTTCTTGGCGGCCAGGAAAGTCCCCAGCAGCATCTGGTAGCGAGTGGACGGCTCAGGCGCATTGCTGATTCTCTGGCCGGCTGGCGCAGGCGTATCCGAATCCTGCTCAGCGGCATGCTTGACTTCGTTGGTGAACGGATTCCAGTCCACGCCGGGATTGTCGACCACCGATTGCGGGATGGTCTGCGTGACGATGCGCTCCATCACCTGCTGGATCGTCCGCTGCTTGGCGAGGCCATTCTGCTTGTCCGCGTAGTCGGCCTTGATTTCGTCGCGCAGATTCCAGTGGCTCAAGAGCCGGAGTTTGGCCGGGAACAAGCGCTGGTCTTTGTCGTCAACGAGGTGATGCATCCAGATGTTGTATTGCGAAATGTACTGGTCGGCGTCGGCGGCAGCTTGTGAGATTGCCAGATTCACATCCGCCGGTATGCGTTTGGAAAATCTTTCCGCCAGCCGCGCTTCCGCCCACTGACGCCGTGTCCACCGCGGCCCTTCGCGAAGGCGCTCATCAAGCGTAGTGAGCGGAAAGTTCAGCAGAACGACGAACGCCAGCTTGTTTTCGAAAAAGTCATCGAGCAGGTGGGCGGAGGGATCATAGCCGGCGAAAATCAGGTCCAGAGGAAGAAGCGGCCCACGATCCAGATCGGCCTGTTCGCGGAACGAGCGATTGATCTCGTGCAGATGGCCGTCGAGTTGCTCCAGCAGCGCCTCGAGCCGGTTGAAGGTTGTGTCCAGCGTGGCCTGGTCGCCGGCGAAGTTGGCGCGCACGAAATCCTCAAAAGCAGCCGCGTCGCCGTCTTGGGCGCGCCAATACATCATCACTTGATGCAGGCCGCGCTTGATGCGCTCGTGCTGCGCCTCACCGTACTTGGAAGTCAGTTCCTGGTCGAGCTTGAGCATGGAGGCTTTCGTCCAGTCGAGATTGTTAGCAGGGGACGTGGGGCGTTCTTGGGCAGATGCGAATACTGTTCCAAGCATTGTGATGACAAACACGTGTAGGAATGCGCGCATGTTGGCCTCTTTCGGTAGCATGCCGAGACAGTATAGCGCCCGGCATTGCGTGGCCACTGTTGCTCAACCAGCAATTTTCTCAAGCACGACGTTGTCAATCAGCCGCGTCGTTCCCACAAACGCCGCGACTGCGACTAGCGCGCCGCGCGAAATATCTTCGACGGGGTCGAGCGTCTCCGGATCCACGATCTCGAAGTAGTCCAGCCGCACCGATGGTTCAGCCGCGATTTCCTGCCTCCCGGCCGCGGCTAGCCGAACTGCGCTGCGCTCGCCCGATTCCGCCAATTGCTTTACCCGAACTAGCGCACGATACAGTACCAAAGCTTGCTTTCGCTGCTCCGCATCGAGATACGCATTCCGCGAACTCAGCGCCAACCCGTCTGGCTCGCGAACGATGGGGCAAACCACAATTTCTACTGGCAGATTCAAATCCCGCACCATGCGTCGAATGATCGCGGCCTGGGCCGCGTCCTTTTGTCCGAAGAAAGCAACGTCCGGCTCGACGATGTGAAACAGTTTGGCCACCACCGTAGTGACGCCGCGAAAATGTCCGGGCCGCGAGCGCCCGTCTAGCTTCCCGCTCAGGTGCGTGACCGTCACCCAGGTCGCCGAGCCCGCCCGATACATCTCTTCGACCGCAGGCGCAAACAATAGGTCGACGCCCTCGCGCTCCAGCTGCTCGCGATCGCGCTCGAACGAGCGCGGATATTTCGCCAAGTCTTCCTTTGGCCCGAACTGGGTGGGATTCACGAAGATTGAAACCGCCACCACGTCGCAAGAAGCTCGAGCCGCCCGCACCAGCGACAAGTGCCCCTCATGCAGCGCTCCCATGGTAGGAACCAGCCCCAACCGCTTGCCGCCTTGCCGGGCCGCGCAGCAAGCAGCACGCATTTCGTTAGTCGTCGTGCAAATTATCATGACTCTTTAGCGGCTCTTGGGTGTTAGGTCTTGGGTCTTGGGCTCTCAGATTCCAAAGGCCCGTAAGCAAAATCCTACGACCCAACAGCTAACGCCCAAGACCGAGAAATCAAGACCAATTCTTCTCACGTCCCCGGCACCCACTTTACGGCGACCTGCGCGTCGGCGAGAATCCCGCCAAGAATGCCTTTATTCCGGCGGATCGCCACAGCTTGCTCGGCGGAGCCGTTAGATGCATTTTCCGATACGGCGACCACCCGGCCGTACGGCCAGTTTGCCGCCGGCAGGCGCGCCAGCGCTGGAAGTACTTCCTCCGTCTTCAAAATGATCTCAGCACTGTCAGCGGAGTCGAGCAGCGCCACACCATCGGCCCGAATCATCAGGTAAGGGTTCCGCCACTTGCGCATGTCTTGAATGTGGTCGTATTGGGCGAGATCTGCTACAGGAATGGCCTGCAGAACAGCTTGCGGATCAGGCGGTTTCGGCGCACCCTGCTCCTCGGAACACGCGGCCAGGATGCCCAAGAACAGGATTAATGCCGCCCGCATTCGTCGCAGGATCACGGGCTGAGGGCTACCTCGCCACCGCCGGAACGTCTTGCTTGACTGCCCAGACCAGGGCCACTATCCATCCGATCACGCTCCAACCAAGGAAGAGGTTAAGCAGGAAAATGGCCAGTGTATCCCGTTTGTTGCGAGCTAGTGCAAGAATCGACGGTAGAAAGTACATCACGAACCCAAAACCAACGAACGGGAAGAAGAAAAACACCCCGAGATGCATACTCACACCTCCTTCGCCTGACATCAGGTTAGCACCAACTGAGTGCCAATCGCGAACGCGGCACAACCGTCCTCTCCAAACAATACGCAGGGGGCGGGAACGCGGTTCCCCGGCAGGAGATTTCCCGCGCCCGCGTTCATCCGCGTGAATCTCGCGGCGAAGGAATCTCTTCTTTGGTCTTAGCGCCTCATCTCCCGCTTCCGCGCCAGCACCGCATCCAGGCCCGCTTTCGTTTCTTTGGGGAGATGATAGGACTCCTCATCCGCCGGATACTGGCGCGACTTCACATCGGCGCGGAACGACTCGACCGCCTGCCGGATCAGCGCCGCGCCATCGCCATAGCGCCGGACGAACTTGGCAGGAGTTCCAAACGTCAGGTTCAGAATGTCGTGGAACACCAGCACCTGCCCGTCGCAATCGGGCCCGGCGCCGATTCCGATAGTCGGCGTACCCACCTCGGACGTAATCATCGCCGCGACTTCTCTCGGAATTCCTTCGAGATAGAGGCAAGCCACGCCAGCACGGTCCAGAGCAACCGCATCGCGCATCAACTGCTCGATCCCGCTCAGGCTTTTCCCCTGCACTTTGTACCCTCCCATCACGTTGACCGACTGCGGCGTCAGCCCAATGTGGCCGGCGACGGGAATCTCGGCTTCGATGATGCGGCGAATCAGGTCGGCACGCCGCTCTCCGCCTTCCAGCTTCACCATCTCGGCGCCGCCTTCCTTTGCAAAGCGCATGGCATTGTTGACGGCGGCTTGCGGGTCGATCTGATACGACCCATACGGCATATCTGCCGCCACGAGCGCGTTTTTCACGCCACGCCGCACAGCTTTGACGTGGTGCAGCATCTCGTCCATCGTGACCGACAGCGTGTTCTCGTAGCCCAGCATAGATTGGGCCAGGGAATCGCCTACCAGCACGATGTCAATGCCGGCCTCGTCCACCAAGCGCGCGGTCGCGTAGTCGTAGGCGGTAAGGCAGGTGATTGGTTCGTGCCGGAGTTTCTGTTCGCGGAGAGACGCGGTCGTGACTTTCGGGCGGGATTCGTCGAGGCGACGAACCCCGATTGGGGTCAAACTCATGATGTCCTCCAGTGCCCCTCCGGCCCAGCCGGATAGAGCCTGTGCCCATCTTCACTACACCAGTTAGATGGCGCTCGAAGTATTGTAGCGACAAAACGATGGGCGGTCGACACCCGTTACTCAAGCCTTTTCAATGCCCTCCAGAGCGAAGAGAAGGCGGTATCGCCCAACCCGGCTCGCGCCCTGACGGAAAGATTCGTGCGGCCTTGGTAAGACTATTTACCGTTGTCTTACACATGCTCATATAGTAAGATATAAACCATTATGACTTACCAAGTCGTAATCAGCTCGAAAGGACAAGTGGTCATCCCTGCGGAACTCCGTGGGCGCCTCGGATTGAACAAAGGGGCTCGGGCCGTGTGCAGCGAGGAAGATGGTCGGCTCATTCTGACTCCCATTGAGCGCGTCTTGGACGAGATCCTAGGATTCCTGAAACCTCATCCCGGTGAACCTTCGGCCTTTGAGGAATCGCTCGCCGAGCGTGAACGCCAGCGCCAGCGCGAGCGGGAAGAGAAGTAAGTGGCCGGCGCTCGCCGCTACGTGCTGGATGCCAACGCTCTGATCGCCTTGTTCGAGGGCCGGCAACCTGCCGCAGAAAAAGTGCGGAAAATGCTCGTGGATGCATCTCGCACCGATGCTCCCCTGTGGATGTCGGCGGTCAACTGGGGCGAGGTTTTCTACACGGAGTGGCGCCGATATGGTGAGTCAAAGGCGCTGGAAGCCGAAGCGAACTTTCGCCGCCTCCCGATTCTTGTGGTCGCGGTTGATCTCGATCGCGCCACCCGCGCCGCCGCCCTCAAGCAGAAGCACAATCTCGGTTATGCGGATTCCTTCGCAGCTGAACTGGCCATCGAACGCCGAGCCTGGCTGGTGACCGCTGATCCAGAATTCTCAAAGCTCGGGAAAGCGCTGTCGGTGTATCCGCTCCCCCGGCATGAGAAGTAGGCGTCACGCAATTATGGCCACTCATCTGCGGGCAACAGCCAAGGGATCTCGACTATGAACTCAAGCGCCAGCAGATCGTGCCCACGCCAGGCTGGAGAACCTGAGAGAGTGCCGCACTCTCGGAAAAAACACTGAAGGTCTTTCCCGGCCTTTGCTATCGACCAGCCCTTTTCGACCAACTCGCCGACCAGATAGAACCATCCTCCACATCGACACCGCCCCTCCTCAAGCGGTCCCGACACATGCACATCGGCTTCCTTGCTGGCATCAATTCCAAGCTGCTGGAGAAGATTCAGGAACTCCGGAGGATAAGCCGTGTTATTTTGCTTGGCGAAGTTACGACACTGATTGCAGCTGCAATGGTCGCTGCAACCCGATTCAATGTGTCCGTATGCCGCTGCTGTAGCCTCGCGGCTGTACCGAATGACCTGGTCACCGAGGCGAAGTTCCTCCATCTCGAAGACCGCCCTCCCTGGCAACTGACCACTGGCCACTGACCCCTGCTTTTACGCCCCCACCGCTTCTTGTCCCCCCAGCGGCAGGAAATACTGCGTGCCCTTGATCGGCTCGCTGACTTTCCGCAGCAGTTCCTGCAGGTCCTCGTTGCGATCGACGAAATCAATCTCCGATGTATTGACGATGAGCAGGTCCGACGAGGTGTAATGGAAGAAAAAGTGCTCGTAGGCTTTGACCACTTCCTCAAGATATTCGTCGCTTACCGCGCGCTCCCCCGGCGCATTCTTCTTCTTGAGGCGCTTCTTCAGGACCGCAGGCGTGGCTTGCAGGTAAATCACCAGATCCGGGGTGGGCAACTGCTCGCGGAAGTAGTTGTAATAGCGGTTGTAGGTGTCGAGTTCCTGGTCGGTGAGGTTGAGGCAGGCGAAAAGCTTGTCTTTTTCGAAGATGTAGTCGGCGACTACCGTTCGCTGCGAACGCGGCCCCAGATCGAGCGTCCGCAACTGCTCGAACCGCCGCACCAAAAACGAAAACTGCGCCTGAAACGCCGCTCCGCGCTCGCCTTCATAGAACGCATCCAGAAATGGATTCGACTCCGGCTCCATCACTCGCTGCGCATTCAGCCGCTCGGCCAGAATGCCCGCCAGAGTGCTCTTACCCACTCGGATTGGACCCTCCACAGCGATGTAACGGGGTAGTTCGAAAAGATTGGCCATGAGCGATTACGCTGTACTGGAAGGGGCAGGATAGCTCGGATGCCGTCGGCTGACAATTGAGGGAAGAGTTAACAGTGGAGGAAAACAATTCCAGAGTTCAGATTGCAGACTTCAAATTCAATTACAGATTGAAAGACGTTAAGATTTTAGACTTCCCCGACTTTTTGCGATCGTGTGAGACTATCCCGGCACCGTCGCGAACGCATGCTTTGCCGCTGCAATTGTCTTCTGAACATCTTCTTCGGTGTGCACCGCACTCAGAAAGGCTGCTTCGTACTGCGACGGCGGCAAATATACTCCTCGGTCAAGCATGGCGTGGAAGAAGCGCCCAAAGGCCTTGGTGTCCGATTTCGAGGCCAAATCCCAATCCGTCACCGGACCCGCAGTAAAGAACCACGTGAACATCGAACCGACGCGGTTGTGACACAACTTGACTCCCGCTTCCTGCCCTGCCGCAGCCACTCCATCAACCAGTTCTCCACTGAGCTTCTCCAGTCGCGGATAGATTTTCCCCTTGTGGTCGCGCAGATGCTTCAGAGTGACACAGCCCGCGGCCATCGCCAGCGGGTTTCCCGAGAGCGTCCCGGCCTGATACATAGGCCCCAGCGGGGCCACCAGGTCCATGATCTCTTTCGGTCCGCCATAGGCGCCCACGGGCAGCCCGCCGCCGATGATCTTGCCCATCGTCGTTAGATCCGGCCGGATGTTGTACAACTCCTGCGCGCCGCCGAAAGCCACGCGAAAGCCGGTCATGACCTCATCGAAAATCAGCACCGCCCGCTCTCGCTCGGTGATGAGCCGCAGCCCCACCAGATAATCATCCGCCGCGGGTACGCAGCCCATGTTCCCTACCACCGGTTCCACGATTACGCAGGCAATCTCATGCTTGAACTTGTGGAACGCGTGCTCGACCGCCGCGAGATTATTGAAGGGCAACGCCAGCGTGAACTGCGTGAACTCTTCCGGAACACCCGCTGAGCCCGGAATGCCCAGCGTCGCTACTCCCGATCCTGCTTTCACCAAAAGACAATCCGCGTGCCCGTGATAACAGCCCTCGAACTTCACGATGTATTTGCGCTTGGTATAGGCTCGGGCTAACCGGATCGCCGACATTGTGGCTTCCGTTCCCGAGTTCACGAAGCGAACTTTTTGCATGTGCGGGAACGCGCCCAATACGAGTTCGGCGAGATCGGCTTCCACAGGCGTTGAGGCGCCGAAGCTTGTGCCGTTGCACGCCGCGCCCAGAATCGCATCGAGCACGCCCGGGTCGGCGTGGCCGAGAATCAGCGGTCCCCACGAGCCGACGTAATCAATGTACTCATTTTCATCGGCGTCCCAGATGTGCGAGCCTTTCCCGCGCACGATAAACAGAGGGTCGCCGCCGACGGAACGAAACGCCCGCACCGGCGAGTTCACGCCGCCGGGGATCATACTCGCCGCTCGCTCCTGCAAACGGCGCGACTGCTCGGTTTTCCTCGATGTCATCGACGGCACCAGACCCTCCCGCCCGTTCAGACTTCGCCAGGAGAGACGCCTCAAGAATCAGTGAGAGAGGCGTAAGCGATTACTAAGCAGCGTCCGTATTATACGAATTCATCAGATATTCATGGTCCAGCAATCACCTCGCAACATGCTCACAGTACGGTAAGTTCATCAAGTTGCCCTTCTAACCGGGAGGGTTTTTCGGGGACAGTCTCGGGGGCTCCGGACTGTCCTTTTTTCATTTTGTGCTTCACTGTTGCACTTCTCGGCACTCGCACTGTCCATCTGCGCCTGTTTCGCAATGTGTTACTTCAAATAGGCTCGGACTAAAGAAATCAGATCTTCGGTCAATTCCTCCGGCGACTCCGGCCCGCGGTCTGGGTGGGTGATGTGCAACCGGATGTGATCCTCCAGAATCTCCGCCATCAGGCTGTTCACTCCGCCACGAATCGCCGCCAGCAGCATGAGGATGTCGGCGCATTCGTCCCCCTCAGCTACAGCACGCTCTACGGCCGTGACTTGCCCGCCCAGGCGCTTGATTCGGGAGAACAGCTTCTGCTTTTCTTTCGAAAATTCCGGTAATTTGTCCTTCATAACTTTTCGCGGTCTCCGGCATTTTTCCCTTGACATGTACCCTAGGGGGGTATGATATAAGAACTGTGGGCAGAAACATACTCTCCCGCCCTAGCCACAGCAAGGACGTATGAATACTAGCAGTGGGGACCAGCCGCCGAAAATGTGCGGCGGCTTGCCCGTGTAGAAGCGTCGGATGTGACCCGATAGTATTGTCTTCCCCCTATCGCCTTACTTCTGCCTCCTCTACCCCAACAAATGAGTTGAAACGCATCCTCTCCCTAAAAGGAAGGTATGCGTAGGGCTGCGGTCCTTGGCCTGATTCGCGGACAGGTGCGGCGTTTTCGATTGCGCACGCCGAAGCAGAAGGCCGTCAGCCGAGCTCGCCGAGTCGGTGGGGCTTAAGAGCCGGAGACGGGCTCTAACAGAGGAAATAAGAAAGGAGTTCTTATTGCGTCTTTATCAACTTTTTATGACATTCGCACACAGCAAAACATCGAATTTGTTGGGTGAAATCTACAGAAAGGAGGAACACGACAATGACCTGCATCACACTCGCCGCACCCATGGCGATGGCGACGACGCAGCTCGCGCGCGCAGCCCACTACGAAGATATCCGGGTTGGGCACTTCGAAATCAATGTGGAGCGTATCCCGCTACGCATGAGCTGGGTCGTGGTCACCGACAGGGCGGGCGATCGGAAGCTGCAGATGCACTGGGAGGAGTCAACAGATCTCGGCTGACGCTTTCAGCTATAACCTTGCTTTAACCAAAGTTGCGCAGGCTCGTTCTCGGACCTTCTCTTGACACCGTGCCTGCGTATGGTATTAACTATGGTTAACTATGTGGGTATAACGAAGTTAATTACATTCGCAGCTTGCACCACCCCAGGAGCAGAGTGGTGCTTGGCACAACGTGACATCCGTCACATCTCGATGTGACCCTGGACACAGAACAGACTCAGCCAGCCCACTAGCTTGAAGGCAGGAAATTGAAATTGAAATTCATTTTCACTATCGCGCGCGGCTCTTCTCGAGGAAGAACCCGCGAAGCCGCGCTGCCCAGCACCGGCCATGTTCGGCCGCCGTTCCGCGGCGGCCAACTGCCTTTCGTGCTGCTGGCTGTCGTTCTCGCCTTCGCTATCCCCGTGCCGGCCCAACAGCCAAGTTCCTTGCCCTCCGCGCCCGCGTCCCAGACAACTCCGCCGAACGACGCGGCGCAGACACCTTCTGATCCGCCTCCAGACGACAGCGTGGAGACCATGTTGCCGCATTTCAAGGATTCGCGGTTCTGGCTTTCGGGGCAGGGCAATTTCATCTTTCAGACGCACCCGCCATTTCATGCTGCCTACACGGGGAAAAACAGCATGAATCCCAACTATGAGAAAGCTACTTCGCGCGTAATGACGCTGTACACGGGAGTGCGGCTGAATAGCTCGACCGAATTTCTGGCCGACGTCGAAGATGCTGCCGGAGCCGGTTTGAGCAACTCCCTCGGACTGGCCGGAATCACCAATCTGGATGTGGTCCGCATTCCCGGCGAAGGCACGCCGCTGAGCACCGCGCCGTACTTGGCCCGCGGAATGATCCACACCGTGTTCGCGTTGAGCAAAGACAAAATCGAGAACGATCGGAACTTTCTTTCGCTTTTCGACGAGCTGCCGCGCCGCCGCCTCGAAATCCGCTTCGGCAAGTTCACCCTGCCGGATTTCTTTGATCAGAATTCCGCCGGGTCCGACACCCACTTCCAGTTCACCAACTGGACCGTGGACCAGAATGGCGCCTGGGACTATGCGGCCGATACCCGTGGGTACACCGTCGGCCTCACGGCGGACTACGAGGACCGCAACTGGGGATTTCGCTTCGGCGAAGCGCTCATGTCCAAGATCGCGAACGGAATTGACTTGGTGTGGAAGCCCTGGCAGGCTCACGCGGATAACTTCGAATACGAATTACGTCGCGGCTTTATCCCGAAGCGGGCTGGCGTAATCCGTGTGCTCGCGTACACCAATTACGCAAACATGGGGATTTATCGCGACGCGGTGGCCCAGTTTCAGGAAGGATTGACGCCCATACCTGAGATTAGCGACCATCCCTGGCACATCACGCGCAAGTACGGCTTCGGGCTCAATTTGGAGCAGAACCTGACTCGCAACCTGACCGCTTTCGGACGTTTTGGATGGAACAACGACAAAACCGAGTCATTCGAGTTCACCGAGGTCGGCCAGACCTTTGCCGGAGGCCTAGGCGCTAGCGGCGCTTTATGGCATCGCCGCCTTGATCGCGCAGGGCTAGCCATGGTTAGCAACGCCATCTCGAAAGATCATCAGAACTATCTTGCCGATGGCGGCCTGGGATTCCTTCTGGGCGACGGCAAGCTCAACTATGGACGCGAAAACATCGTCGAAACCTATTACACGCTCCACGTGTGGCGAGGCATTTACGTTGCCCCCGGCCTGCACCACATCAATAATCCCGGCTACAACCGCGACCGCGGCCCCGTCCTGGTTCCCAGCTTCCGGGCACACGTCGAGTTCTAGGGCGAAGATTCAGCACTTCGCACTGCGGCTGCCCATTCCTTTTCCAAACCCAAGTGCCGGACCCACAGTTGTACGTAGGCGTCGTCCAGAGTTTCGTGCTGAAGCCTCAAGATCGCCGCCACGTCTTCGACTTGCCTCTGTGATTGCACCAGCTTGGACCACTCCAGCTTGGCAATAACGACATCTTCGGCGCTAGCCACATAAAGCGAGAGGCCCTGTAGCTGCACGCGCCGCCGGCGCGAAAATTCCTCGCGGCTGAAGGGGCGTGACTTACGAATGATCAGGTCGATTTTCCAGCCAGTCGAAAGCTCGATCACGTTGAACAGCGACTGCGCCTGGTAAGCCGATAGCGCTGCTTCCAAATCGGCGTAGTATTCGTCCCTAGGAAGACTCTCGACCAAAGCACGCAACTGCGCCGCTGACGCCTCGACCACCAGATCGATGTCTTGCGTGGATCGCGGCGCCCCGTAGTAGGCGCTGGCAAATGACCCGGTCAACATGTAGGCAATGCCGGCTTGATCAAGTGCATCCGTGATCTTTCGGAAGACTTCTGTAACGCTCATTGCAACCGCGCCGGCAAAGGCTTTGGCAGGAACGCCAGCCTGAGCAACTCGCGCACAACATCTGTCTCCGGCCAGTCCGGATGCTCGCTCCGAACGCGCTCCCGAGCCAATTCCCGCGCAAAAAGACTCATTTCGATCGCTAGAAGAAACCGCTGCTCTCCGGACATGGCCTGCTGCGCTTGCATCTGAATGGCCAGCGCGCTGCGGCTTGTATCGCTCGTGGGCACGTGCAGAATGTTAACATGCAGCAACTGATCCAGTGCGCTATCCGCCCGCAATCGCTCCCATCACCAGGAACGGCTCTTTCCCAGACGCCACCGCTTCCGGCAGCGGCGCGTCCGGAGTTTCGTGGGTCAGATCCTCCTCGCACGCGAAGAAGCGCAGAAAGGCGCGTCGCTGCAAGGTGACATGATCACGAATCGCGCCCTGCAGCATGGGATAGCGTGCTTCGAGCGCGTCCAGCACCGAGCGCTGCGTGACCGGGCCCTTGACTTCGAGCGTCACCTCGCCGCTGACATGCGCTAGGGTCCGAAGATGGGGTGGAAGAACAACGCGGATCATTGGGCCACCCATGTAAGTTCTAATCAGACGACATCTCACTCAATCTGCGGTTCCTCTCGAACAAGCGTGCAGTGGCGGCTCCGAAGACAAAGCCGCCGACGTGAGCCAGGTACGCGACGCCGCCAGTTTGCACCTGCGCGACCTGCCCCGCATGAAAGAGTTGAGTCAAGAACCAAAAGCCGATCAAAAGGGCAGCGGGGATGAAAGTGATCCGCACAAAAATGAAGATAATCAGCACGGCGCGAATCTGGTCGCGAGGATAGGTAATCAGGAACGCGCCCATCACCGCCGCAATGGCGCCGCTTGCGCCCAGGTTTGGGATCGTGGAGTGCGAGTCGGCGACAACCTGCGCCAGCATCGCGATCACTCCGCCAAGCAGGTAAAAGAGAAGATATCGTCCCCGGCCCATCGCATCTTCGATTTCTGGACCGAATGCCCAGAGGAAGACCATGTTGCCGATGATGTGCGACCAACTCCCATGCATGAACATCGCGGTTAGAATTGTGATCCAACGATGGCCAGAAACAATCTGGGTGGGGATGGCCGACCACTGCATCACGAAGGCTTCGCCATTCATCAGCTCAAGCACAAAAACAACGACGTTCGCCAGAATGATGAAGGTCGTAACGGCCGGGAAGCGCACCGGGCGTCGCGACGCATCGCTGAGCGGAATCAATCCTCCCATGCCGTGTTCCTCCCCTCGCACTCAAGCGAGCACACTTCACGCCGCAGCTTCTCCACGCTCCTCACTGGGCCCAGTAATGACTCAGACTATGCGGCTTTGATCCGCGGCAATTCTGCCACTGCGGTTGCGGCCTTGCGCACCGTCAGCGACAGCATCACCCGCGTTACGCCGCTGATGAGCAAGCTCACGCCGACCAGGGTGCCGATCGCCCAGGCGGAACTCGACGGCCATTGCATGTAGATCATCAGCCCCAGTGCCAAAGTGATGATCCCGTCCAGCAGAACCCAGCCGGAGCCTTGCAGCGGGCGCATCTTGAAAAACAGAACCACATCCAAGACGCCTTCCACCAGAAACAGAGAGGCCAGCACCAGAGTCAGCGAGGCCACGCCCACCACTGGGCGCACAATGAGATAACCTCCGAAAACCACATAGGCGAGGCCCACCAGCAGTTTCCAGATGAAACTGCCGGCTCCATGAGCGTGAAAGGCAAGGATGAGATGAACCACACCTGCCAGAATGATGAGCCAGGCAACTGCGGCGTTAACCGCGACGGCGGCAAAAAACGGAGATGCCACCGCCGCCACGCCAAGTATGATCAGCAAAACGCCCCAAAGGATTGACCATGTCGACGCTTGCCGTGCGAGATCGGACGGAGTCTGTTGCGCCATAGAGTCCTCCTTAAGCGAGGGCGCCAGTCTACCCCAGGGAATGCAAGAAAGCTACTAGCCCCGGGAGGGGCCTGCTCGCACAGGGTACCGCTGCGGCCCCCGCACTTACGCGGCGGACTTGCCTTCGTACACTTTTATTTCGTCCGGACGAAAGTCATTTGAGCGTCTGCACTTCCACCGAGAGCACCGCCGGCAGGTCGCGCACAATCGGCGCCCAGGAATCGCCGGCATCGGCGGAAGCATAAACTTGACCACCCGTCGTGCCGAAATATACTCCGCATTTGTTCAGAGAATCCACGGCCATGGCGTCGCGCAGAACGTTGACGTAACAGTTTTTTTGCGGCAAGCCTTTGGTCAGCGCTTCCCACTCGTCGCCGCCCGTCCGGCTACGGTAAACGCGAAGCTTGCCATCCATCACGTAATGCTCGCCATCGCTCTTGATGGGCACAACGTAAATTGTCTCTGGCTCGTGCGCGTGCACGTCAATCACGAAACCGAAGTCAGTAGGCAGGTTGCCGCTCACTTCCTTCCAGTTATCGCCCGCATCGTCAGATCGCATTACGTCCCAGTGCTTCTGCATGAACAGCACGTCTGGACGCGACTGGTTCATGGCGATGTGGTGCACGCAGTGTCCAACCTCGGCATCGGCGTCAGGGATGTACTGCGAGCGCAGCCCCTTGTTGATCGGCTTCCAGGTGTTGCCGCCATCATCGGTGCGAAACGCGCCTGCTGCCGAAATCGCGATATGAATTCGCTGCGGGTTCTTCGGATCCAAAATGATCGTATGCAGGCACATTCCGCCCGCGCCTGGTTGCCACATGGGGCCGGTACCGTGGCCGCGCAGTCCTGCGAGCTCCTGCCAGCTCTTGCCGCCGTCGCGCGAACGAAATAACGCAGCGTCCTCGACGCCGGCGTAGACCGTATCCGGATCGGTGAGCGACGGCTCCAAATGCCACACCCGCTTGAACTCCCACGGATGCTGAGTGCCGTCGTACCACTGATGCGTGGTCAGCGGCTTGCCCTTTTCGGCGGACACGTCGTAAACGAACTTGTTACTCTCGCCTTTGGGCCAGCCTCGGGCGTCGGTGGCCGGCTCGCCCGGAGGCGTGCCCGGTTGATGCCACATCTTGCCGCCGTCGTCCGAACGTTGAATGATCTGCCCGAACCAGCCGCTCGTCTGCGAGACGTATATGCGATTGGGATCAACCGGCGAACCTTTCAGGTGGTAAATCTCCCATCCGGTAAAGTGCGGGCCGCTGACCTCCCAGTCTTCTCGCTTGCCGTCCGATGTGAGAATGAACGCGCCCTTGCGCGTCCCCACCAGAACTCGCACGCTGCTCATCTTTCCTCCGAAAAAACTGGGTGCCCCATTTCTCGCGCGTTCTTTGCGCGAGAAGTGGGGTTCTTATCGAGAGATACCGCGTCCGCGGGTACGCTATTCTAAAGGCCGCGTTCGTTGCGGCGTTAGGGCGCGGATTCCCTTACGCCGCCTTCTTCACCTGCGACCGCATCTGATCCATGAACTGCCGCATCGCCGCAATGTGGCCCGGCGACCGCTGCTCGCTCCACTCTTCGTACCGCTTCGCCGCCTTCTCCAGATGAGCCAGGAACGTCTTCGACTTGAACATTTCCCGCCCCTGCGGCACCGTCGCCTTCACCCGCTCCCAGACGCCGAAGAATTCTCCGCTGGTCTCAAAGAACAAATCTTCGTGCAGCAAGCCATAGTTCAGCAAAGCGCAGGCCTGCTCCCAGTAAGCCGTCACCATCATGACGTTCGTCCCGGCTTCGCTCCCGAACGGGGCGATCCGCATAACCTCTTCGAAGCTGTTCACAAAGTAGTTCTGGAAAAACCAGTCCCGCGCCTGGCGCAGCCGTGCCTCGCGCCGCAGTTCAAATACCTGTAAATGAAGTTGTGCCTGTTCGTGCGTCGGTTTGGCGTCCATCACGGTGTCTCCTTTTTCTGTTTTCCTGAATCTGCGGTGCAGAATCCAGTTCTGCTGTGATGCAGAATCGACCATCGGTTTGGCCGTTAGTTCTTCGGAAAGTTCGGGTCTGCCTTCACCTCGAGAATCTGTTTTGTGTGCCGTTCGCTGTGCGCGGAAATGAACAAGAGCCAGTCGTAGGCGTCCATCGGCTGATTCATCGGGGGACCGTTCACCACGTGCGCGCGCAAGTCTGGCGTCGATTCCAGGAACGCAATGGTCTTGGCCCGGCTCTCGAGGAAATGATCGAGCGTTTCCGCCGGAGTCCAGCGCCCGGTTGGCCTCAGCGGCTCCGGCGCCTGCGCCTTATGGCTGCGGTCGGGAACTGCCGCCAGCACGAAAGCGTCGATTTTGGCCGTGTCGCGATCCGGCGCCCCCGCCGGCGCTTTCATGATGTTGTTGGTGATGTTCTGAAACAGAAAGTCCTCGGCGACAGCTATATGCTCCAGCGTTTCCGCCACCGACCACCGGTCGGGCGCCGGCTTGAATTTCAGTTGAGCCTCCGACAGTCCCTTCACGGCTGCGACCACCCCGTCGCGAGTCTGCTGCAGATACTGCTCGCCTTTTTCCCGGTCGGCTTGCGTGAGTGCCTGGCTGAATGCCAGAGCGCTTGAGATCGCAAAAACGCCTGCCAACAACGTCGCTCTCTTCACAGAGTTTCTCCTTGGTTAGAAATGTCAGCTTCTTTGAGAGGATGGACCCACCCCAATAGGTTCCATTCTTTTACCCTTGATGCGCCAGAATCGTCAAGATATGCAAAACATTCTGGGCGCCAGCGGCGGGCAGAAAACACCGCAATCCCCCTCCTGCTAGAATCGAAGTGCATGCTGCTTCCCTTCGTCCGCGAACTCTTCGCGGACGTGGAAAAACTGCCCGCCTTCACGCGTGCAGCCTCCCACCTCAAGGAGGGCACGGGGCGGATGCGTGTTTCCGGACTTGTCCCTGCCGCGAAAGCCCTGCTGCTCGTGCTGTTCCGTCGCTGGGCCGATCGTCCTTTCGTGGTCGTGGTCAGCGACAATCGTGCCGCAGAGGACTTTGTCCCCGTGTTGCGAGGCTTCGCGGAACTTACCGCTGCCTGCGATCCCGAAGCTATCGTGGCTTTGCCTGCCCGCGACGTCCTGCCATTTCAGAATCTTTCTCCGCACCCCGAACTCCAGGAGGAGCGCGCCACCACGCTGTGGAAAATCGCCAGCGGCAAAGCGGCGATCGTGGTCGCGCCGATTGCATCCACCGCGATCCGCCTGCGCTCCCCCGAGTACTATGCCGATCTGGCCCGAACCGTCCGCCGCGGAGAAACCATCGACGTGGACAGCCTGCTTGCCCACCTGAACACGGTCGGCTATTCCTCCGCTGACGTCGTCGAGATGCCCGGCCAGTACGCCTTGCGTGGCGGCATTCTCGACGCTTACTCTCCTGAAGCCGAGCGCCCCGTCCGAATCGAATTCTTCGGTGATGAAGTGGATTCGATTCGCCGCTTCGATCCTGCCTCACAGCGTTCTTCGAATCCCATGGATGAAGCACTGCTTCTTCCGCTCACCGAGACTCCAGTCAGCGATCAGTTGCTGGGAGCAATTCATACGCGACTTTCGGGAAAACGCATTGCGGGGTCGGAAGAGATCGTGGAAGCGGCCGTGCGCGCCGGCGGCGTCACGACCTTTCCCGGTTGGGAGTTTTACGCTCCCGTGGCTGGAGCCGATCGCACGGTTCTTGATCTGCTGACCCGTGCTGCCATCCTGCTCGACGAACCGGATCTGCTGCGCGCCGAATTCGACCGCTTCTGGACGCGTGTCGAGGAGGCCCACGAGCGCAGCGGCGTGGGCAATCTCGTCCGCCCCGAGGATCTGTATCTTCCGCCAGAACCTTGGTGGCAGTCGGTTCGGTCTCTATCCGGCGCAGACCTGGAACATCTCGGCGTCACGCGCACGGACGATGCTGACTCAGACGTCACTTTTCTAACCCAGCCAACTCCCCGCTTCCACGGGGCCGTTCCGCTAATGCTAGAGGAAGTTCAAAAACTCACCTGCGACGGGAAACAGGTAATGCTTGCTGTCCCCAATACTGGCGAAGTCGAGCGCCTGGCCGACATCTTCACCGAATATAACGTTTCGTTCCGACTGGGAAGCCGAACCCGTACTGGCGAGAGCTATGCCGATGAAACCAGCTACTTCGCTGGTGAGGTTCTGACCACCACACTTGCCAAAGCCTACGTGCCCGATGGCGTCCTGCTGCCCGATGCCAACCTGGCCATCTTCGGCGCCCGCGACTTGTTCGATGAATCCGATACTGTCGCCTCGCGCCCCGGCCGCCAGAAATCGAAAGTTTCCGCCTTTTTGTCTGACTTCCGCGACCTGCAAGTGGGCGACTACGTGGTTCACGTCGAGCATGGCATCGGGCAGTATCAGGGCCTGAAGGAAATCAATCAGGGCGACGGCGCCGCCGAGTTTATGCTGCTCGAATATGCTGAGGCTGCGCGTCTCTACGTTCCTCTGACGCGGCTCGACCTCATTCAGAAATACCGGTCTTCGGAAGGGGCCAAGCCGGCTCTCAGTCACCTCGGCACGCAAGCTTGGGCCAAGACCAAGGCTCGCGTGCGCAAGGCCATGAAAGACATGGCCGACGAACTGCTCAAGCTCTACGCCGCGCGCAAACTAGCCCAGGGCCACGCGTTTTCCGCAGATAGCGAATTCGTCCGAGAGTTCGAAGACGCCTTCGAATTCAGCGAAACCGAAGACCAGGCCCAGGCCATCACCGACGTGATTCACGACATGGAGGCGACGCAGCCCATGGATCGCCTGCTCTGCGGCGACGTCGGCTACGGCAAGACGGAAGTCGCTATGCGCGCGGCATTCAAGGCGGTCAGCGACAACAAGCAAGTGGCCCTGCTCGCTCCCACAACAGTCCTCGCCTTCCAGCACTACGAGACTTTCAAGCAGCGCTTTGCGCCGTTCCCGGTCACCGTCGAAATGATCAGCCGGTTCCGCAATCCCGGGCAGCAGAAGGAAATTCTGCAGCGGACCGAAACCGGCAAGATCGACATCCTCATCGGCACGCACCGCCTGCTCTCGAAGGACATCAAATTCGCGGATCTCGGCTTGCTCGTCGTAGACGAAGAACAGCGCTTTGGCGTTCGCCACAAAGAACGCATCAAGCAGATGCGCAAGCAGGTCGATGTGCTCACCATGTCGGCCACGCCGATACCGCGCACGCTGCACATGTCGCTGGTCGGCCTCCGCGACATGAGCGTGATTGAAACCCCGCCCAAAGACCGCATGGCGATTCAGACTGTGGTTGCCAGTTGGGACGACAAACTGATCCAGTCGGCGATTGAACAAGAATTGGACCGCGGCGGCCAGGTTTATTTCGTTCACAACCGCGTCGAGAGTATTTGGGAAATCGCGGCCAAGCTGCAGGAACTGGCGCCGAAGGCACGCATCATCGTCGGCCACGGCCAAATGTCGGAAAGCGAACTCGAAAAAGTGATGCTGAAATTCATGCACCATGAGGCCGACGTTCTGGTCGCGACCACCATCATCGAAAACGGCCTCGACATCCCGCTCTGCAACACGATTCTCATTAACCGCGCCGACCGGCTGGGATTGTCTGAACTTTACCAGTTGCGCGGCCGCGTGGGCCGCTCCAACCGCCGGGCGTACGCTTATTTGTTGATTCCTCGCGAAATGGAGCTGACACCGATTGCGCGCCGGCGCTTAGCAGCGTTGAAGGAATTCTCTGATTTGGGTGCGGGGTTCAAGATCGCAGCTCTGGATCTTGAGTTGCGAGGCGCCGGAAATCTTCTCGGCGGCGAGCAGAGCGGACATATCGAAGCCGTCGGCTTCGAGCTTTACACGCAAATGCTGGAACGAGCCGTGCGCGAGATGAAAGGCGAGGCCGCGCCGGAAGAAGCCGAAACACAGCTCAATCTCGGCTTGAACATTCGAATTCCGGCCGACTACATTCCGGAAGAGAATCAGCGCCTGCGAATGTACAAGCGCGTTGCGGGCGCAGAAACGCAGTCGCAGCTGGAGGATGTCGAGGTTGAAATAAAAGATCGCTATGGCCCTCCGCCGCAGGCGGTGCGAAACCTGCTCGACTATGCATCGCTGAAACTGCTGTGCCTGCGCGTCGGTGTGAATGCGATCGAGCGCAAACGCGAGTCAGTGACGTTCAAGTTCCGCCAGAACGCTGCCGTCGATCCTGAGCAGTTGGCCCGCTTCGTCTCCGCCCAGCGCGGCGCCCAGTTCACCCCGGATGGAATGCTGAAGTTCGTTCTAAGAGCCACGACGGCAGATGAAGTACTGCGAGCACTACGCACAGTCTTGGAACAACTCGCCAGTGAGGAGGCGGCGGGAGAGGTGGGAACGAAAGCGAGCGAGGAGCTTTCTCAGTGATGATGCATCAACAGCAGAGCCTCCAAGAGCATCAGGTAGCCTGCAAAAGCAATACCGTAAGCGCTGCTTGATAATCGAGCTAAGACCTTTTCCTCGGCATGCCCTGCAAGCTTGTCGATGTCGCGCGCGTGCCTGAGGAGCAACGCCCAGGTACCCACGATCATGCATGCTACGATGCAAAGAACGAGACGGTCTAGGCTGTCGGGCGCGGTCCAGGCACGCCAGAGCCTCACGCCTATGTTCGCCATGATGCCAATGCCGAGGAGACCAAGCATCAGCAGCTCAGTTCTTCGAGACCAGTAAGCGCGCGGTTGCAGCATCGTAAAGCCCTCCGAAAGATAACGCCCTAATTTTATACCCGTTCGCCAGCCACAAACGCGACCAGTTACAATTGTCCCGCACCGACTAGCGCTCACGACTCGCGACTAGCGACTCACGACTCGCCATGATGAAACTCCGCAAAGCCGTTTTCCCCGCCGCAGGCTTGGGCACTCGCTTTCTGCCCGCCACCAAAGCTCAACCCAAAGAAATGCTCCCGCTCGTGGACAAGCCCATTATCCAGTACGGCGTCGAAGAGGCCATGGCCTCCGGCTGCGACCAGATCATCATCATCACCGGCCGCGGCAAGCAGGCCATCGAAGACCATTTCGACGTCAGCTACGAGCTGGAAAAAATGCTGGAGGAGCGCAAGAAAACCGAGCTGCTCAAGATCGTGCGCAACATCTCCGATATGATTCACCTGGCCTATGTCCGGCAGAAAGAAGCGCTCGGCCTCGGGCACGCTGTGCTGATGGCCCGCGAACTCGTGGGCAACGAGCCGTTCGCTGTGCTGCTCGCTGACGACGTGATTGACCACCCAATACCCGCGCTGAAGCAGATGGCCGCGGTTTTCGAGCAAAAACAGCGGTCGGTCATCGCCGCCCAGGTCGTCGAGGGCAAAGCGATTTCGTCTTACGGCGTGTTCGACGCCAAGACTGCCGATGGATTCAATGGGCGCCTGTTCGAGATCAAGAACATGGTTGAAAAACCGAAACCAGAAGAAGCGCCGTCAAACCTCGCCATCATCGGCCGCTATATTCTGACCCCGGCTATCTTCGAATGCCTCGACCACACGCGCACCGGCGCGGGCGGCGAGCTCCAGCTCACCGACGGCATGCGCCTGCTGCTGAAGCGTGAAAAGATGTATGCCTACGTTTACGAGGGCCGCCGCTACGATACCGGCGACAAGCTGGGATTCCTCAAGGCCACGGTCGAATTCGCTCTCAAGCGCGAAGATCTCGGCAAGGTGTTCCGGGAATACCTGAGAGGCCTGCAACTCTAGAAGCCATCAAGCCATCTCATAAATCGATTTTGAAAGGGTGCGGCTTCCAGCCGCGCCGCTCAGGGCCGCCGATAAATACGGGGGCTTTAGCCCCTGAGGGACAGCGGGTCTTTATTCTCGTGTTTCATTTATGAGATGGCTTGTAGCCATCGAGCCTGGCCTTTGCTGTGGGCCAGCTCCCCAGTCACCTATCGGGCAAACTTTGGTGTGTTGAGAACTAGACGTATCCCCGCTACTGTCTATCTGTTAGGGTTTTTGACCCTCAGCGCCCTCCCCTGCTTCGCGTCAAAGGAAGGACCGTACGATGGGAAGGCGGAGCGAGCCCCGCAAGGATGCTCGGGTTCCGGTGCGGATCTTCGGGACCGACAGCTCGGGCTCCGTATTCTCCCAAAAAGCGATCACCGTCAATGTCAGCCGCAACGGCGTGGAGCTGGCGGGCGTGCAGCCGCATCTCGCTTTGGATGAGATCATCGGTTTGACTTACGGCGCTAATCGAGTGCACTTCCGCGTGAAATGGGTGGGCGCGCCCTGCACTCTAAAAGTCGGTCATGTGGGACTGCTGAATATCTCGCCCGGAAAACCTCTATGGGATTTTTCCCTGGACCCGGCCTCTCCCGATTTTTATGAGCCCGGCGCGTTTGAGCACAGGAAGAATCCCCGCTATCGCTGCCAGAATTCCATCGAGATTCATATTCACAACGGCGCTTCCTTTTGGGGGACGCTCGCCGATCTCGGTCTTGGCGGGTGCTATGTGGAGATGCCCATCCCGCTGGAACCCGGAACAAGACTGAAAGTGGCAATCTGGTTCGGACAGGCCAAGGCTTGGGCGGAAGGCGAAGTGGCTCACCGCACGCCGGGCTTCGGCATCGGTATTCGATTCACGCAGATCTCTGACCAGGATATCGATCTCGTCCGGACTTTTCTGGGACAACTTGCGCCTCTGGCCAGAAAACCACTGGCCGGAACGGCGCAGCGAGGCGGCTAGCTCGGTAACGAACGTCTAAGTTTCTTGGACTTTTCATCCACGACGTGTCATCCAGGACGTGATCAGCTCTGTTGTGAGCACGGGTGCCCCACGTCTCGATTTTGAGACGTGGGGACTTTGACTCTCGGTTCGAACCCTAAAGGAAAGCCTGATTAAGTCAGTTTTGTCATTCCGAGCGAAGCGGGATTGCCAGTTTTTCGGGCAATCTCACGCGGTCGAGAGCCTGCCCTGAGCGACTGAGCGTAGCGAAGGAGTCGAATGGGAACCTGCTTCTGCTTTTTCTGAACTTAGTCAGAGCTTCCCTAGGTCTTACTCTCTCTCAACTTCCTCGACTTCTCCTCGACTCCCCGGGCCAACTTCTCTTTGTGCCCTTGCAGCTTTTTGCCCACTGACTCGTCCGCCAGCGCAATCATCTGCGCCGCTAGAATTCCCGCATTCGTCGCGCCCGGCTTGCCAATCGCGACCGTCGCCACCGGAATTCCCGCCGGCATTTGCACGGTCGACAGCAATGAGTCCATGCCGTTCAGCGGAGTCGAAGAGATTGGCACTCCGATCACTGGCAACGTTGTATGCGCCGCAATCACTCCTGCAAGATGCGCAGCCCCGCCGGCGCCCGCAATGATCACCCGAATCCCGCGCCCGGCAGCCTTGCGCGCAAACTCGGCGGTCCGATCCGGCGAACGATGCGCCGACGTCACGTCAATCTCGTACGCGATACCGAAGTCGTCCAGCGCTTTGCCCGCCTCGCGCATGATCTCCAGATCGGAGTCGCTGCCCATCACGATTGAAACCAGTGGCTTGCTCATCATTCCCTCATAACCAGTTCATCTACGAAAATGTCATCCTGAGCGGAGTAAGCCGGTTCACGGCGTGAACCGGCCTACGAAGTCGAAGGACCCCGTGCTCGCCTCGATGACCACAGGCTTCTCAAGCAGTTCCTGACGAGCCCTCATGCCCTGAGTCTGCCTTTAAGGGACCCGAAAAAGGGCGTATTACCACTCACCTCTTCAACGCTCTCGCCGCAATGTCCTTCCGGTAGTGCGCGCCCTCAAACCTGATCTTCCCGCATGCCTCATACGCGCGCGCAACCGCCGTCTGCAGGGCGTGCGCCCGCGCCGTCACGCCCAGCACGCGTCCGCCGGAGGTGTAATAAGCTCCATCGCGCTTCGACGTACCCGCATGAAAAACCTTCACGCCTTCCAGCGCGGCTGCCTCATCGAGTCCGTCAATGTGCTTCCCCACCTCGTGCGTCCCCGGATATCCGCCCGAGGCCATCACCACGCACACCGAGGCATCCTCGGACCACTTGAAATCGCCTTCGCTCACTCGCCCCTGAATCGACGCCTCCAGCGCATCCACCAGATCGCTTTCCAGCCGCTTCAGAATCGGTTGTGTTTCGGGATCGCCGAAGCGGCAATTAAACTCAAGCACCATCGGCCCGCGCGCCGTCATCATCAGTCCGCAATACAGCACTCCTTTGAACTCCGCACCCTCCGCCTTCATGCCTGCAACCACAGGCCGCGCAATGTGATTTACCAGCCAGCCCCGCATCTGCTCGTCCACGATATCGGAAGTCGAGTACGCGCCCATGCCGCCTGTATTCGGTCCTGTATCTCCATCGCCGACGCGCTTGTGATCCTGCGCCGCGACCAGTGGCGCAACCCGTTCGCCGTCGCTGAACACAAGGAAAGAAAGCTCATCGCCGTTCAGACACTCTTCCAGCACCACGCGCATGCCGGCCTCGCCCAGCATTTTGCCGCTGAGCATTTCCGCCGCCACGCTGGCTGCTTCTTCCTTGCTCCTGGCGATGACAACGCCTTTGCCTGCGGCCAATCCGTCAGCCTTTACCACCACTGGCGTATGAAAATGCCCCAGCGCCGACCGCACCTGCTCGATCGAATCGCAAAGCGCAAACGGAGCTGTGGGAATGCGGTGGCGCTGCAGAAACTCCTTGGCAAAGCTCTTGCTCGATTCCAGCTGCGCCGCTGCCTGGGTGGGTCCAAACACCGGCCACCCACGCCGCGTAAACTCATCGACCACGCCAAGAGTCAGCGGCAGTTCCGGTCCAACCACCGTCAGATCCGGTTGCAAGCGCGCGCCCAACGCCGCAATCGAATCCAGGCTCTTCAGGTCGACGGGCAGACATTCCGCCTCTTCTGCGATGCCGCCGTTGCCCGGCGCGCAGTAGAGCTGCTGGATGCGCGGCGATTGCCGCAGCTTCCAGACCAGAGCGTGCTCGCGTCCGCCGCCGCCTAGGACCAGAACTTTCATAGGCCAGAAACAATCAGGTTAGGAGCACGCATAGGACCCTGTCAAACCGAGGAGCCCATTGTTGATTCTTGATTGTTGATTGAAAAAGCGCCCGCGTTCATCTCGAGTGACGCTGCGAGCGATGGGTTTTCAATGAAACAATCACAAAATCATCAATTAACCATGCTTAACCGCCAGCCGTATAATGCTCCTCTGTGATTACCGTCTCCAAAGAAGATTACCTCAAGTCTATCCTCGAGGCAGAAAGCGAGGGAGAGACAGTTATCTCCGCCCGCCTTGCCGATTTTCACAAAGTGTCTCCGCCTGCGGTGACGATGGCGCTGCGCCGGCTAAAGAAAGACGGGTTGGTGCGAGTTGATAGCAAAGGCGAAGTGCGGCTCACCTCCGCCGGCCGCAAGATTGCCCGCAAGCTGACCCTGCGCCACCATCTCATCGAACGCATGCTGTCCGAGATGTTCGGCTTAGAGTGGTGGAAGGTGCACGACGAAGCCGAACGGCTGGAGCACGCCGTCTCTCCTGACTTTGAAGCAAAACTCCTGGCGAGGCTGGGCTCCGGAGGCGCTTGCCCTCATGGCAACCTGAGTGAGGTCGAAAGCTCAGCCAGCCGGCGCAAACGGGGCCTGGTCTTGCTGGCCGACGCGGACTTGAACACTGCCTACATCGTGAGCGGAATCTACGAGCGCGACCGCCAGCTCCTGGAATTTCTTGAGAGTCGCGGCATTCGTCCGGGATCACGCTTGCGCCTGCTGGAACGCAACTACGATCAGACCCTAACCTTGTCCACTCCCGCCGGCACCTTCTCTTTGGGACCCGCCGCTTCCGGGCGCATTTGGTTGGTGCCTGTCACTCGGCCGAAGCGCTGATCCTTTTATCCCCTTATCCCCCACAGTTTTCCACAACCCCGCCGCCAAGTTACCCTTGCGCTTGCCCGTCAAAATGGTTAACTATAGTTTATTCTTTCGTATATACTTGGGCTAATACATTTGAGTTGCCGTGCCATTGAGTTTCTTGGTCCTGCTAGGCCTCGCGAAATAGATGAGGTGAGATTGGAGCTTTAGGGGGATTCCTGTTCAACTTTCTCAATCACCGCCCGGCTGCGCCTGCTGCGGTCGTCATCACTCACGAGGATATTGACCGCGCGCACGACCGCGAACTCGTGCTCGAAACTCGTTCTCGGCGCGGCTTGCGGTGGCGAGTCCGGCTGCTGTGGCTGCTGATCGGGCCCGGAATTTTAGTCATGCTGGGCGAAAACGACGGCCCCAGCATGCTCTCCTACGCCGCTACCGGAGCGCGGTTCGGCATTGGCTTCTTTCTCCCCTTTGTGATGCTCACTTTTCTCATGGCCTGCGTGGTGCAGGAAATGACCGTCCGCCTCGGCGCCGCGACTCACCGTGGCCACGCCGAGCTGATCTTCGATCGCTTCGGCCCCTTTTGGGGATGGTTTTCCATGGTCGACCTCATGCTCGGTAATTTCCTCACTCTGATCACCGAGTTCATCGCCATTCGCGCCGGACTGGGGTTTTTCGGAATCAAGCCGGCAGTCGCAGTGCTCGGAGCATGGTTGGTGCTGTTCGCGGCGCTGATGGCCCACCGCTATTGGACCTGGGAACGGGTCACGCTGACCGCTGCCATGTTCAATCTGCTCTTCGTGCCCGTTGCCCTGCTGACTCGTCCAGACTGGGGTACCGTCACGAGCGCGTTGCTCACCTGGAAACCGCTGCCCGGCGGAGTCACTCAAGAAACAGTCTTGATCCTGCTCGCCGATATCGGAGCAACCGTCACGCCCTGGATGCTCTTCTTCCAGCAAAGCGCCATCGCCGACAAGGGCCTGACCACGCGCGACATCCGATTCGGCCGCTTCGATACCGTGCTGGGAGCGGCTTTAGCCGCGCTGGCCGCTCTGGCCACGATCGTGGCCACGGCCCCGCTTTACGCGCACGGTATGTCCGCGGGCAACTTCCAAGCCGCCGAGTTTGCCCAGGCACTGCGCCCGTTTGTCGGCCGCTGGGGCTCTACTCTTTTCGCACTCGGGATTTTCGAGGCCGGGATGGTCGCCGCTGTCACCATTTCCACCTCGTCGGCCTACGCCTTTGGAGAAGTTGCCCGTCGCCCCCACAGCCTGAATCTCCCGTTCCAGCAGGGCAAGTCTTTCTATCTGGTTCTGCTTCTAGAAGCGGCGGCGGCGGCAGGACTGGTGCTGATTCCAGGCATCCCTTTGGTCTACATCGTGTTGGTGGTTAACGTCATTGCGGTCCTCGCCATGCCCCCGGCATTGCTTTTCCTGTACATGCTGGTCAACGACCGCGAGATCATGGGCGACTTGGTCAGCCCCTTGTGGGCCAACGTGCTGGCCCTGGGGGTTGTGGTCGTTTTGATATCGGCGGGCGTGCTATTCGGCGTCAGCGTGGTCGCTCCTCATGCCCTGGCAGTGTTTGGAGGCAATTGAAATGGACCCGGAATTTGATTCCGCGCCTTCCGGCGAGGTCAGCAGCGAAGATGTCGCCGTTGTGGTAGCCGCTCTCGAACCAGACCAGCTCATTTCCGCCAAGAAGCTTCACCATTGCCCGCGCCGCCGCCTCACGGTAACCGAGAAGTTTCTGTTCTGGTTTCTCAGGATTTATCTGGTTTTCATGTTCGGAGTGGTGATCTATCAGATCTGGTCGGGAGCGCGCTAGGCGGCAGCAGCGATCACTGCGGCACTCCCAGCCGCCGCATCAGGTCGGCATAGCGGGGGTCGGAACGCAGCGGGTCAAGAGCGGGATAGCGAATGGCGAAATAGATTTCGTCATCTCCATCCGCATACGCTTTCTCCAGATATTGGAACGCCTCGTCGTGATTTCCCTCAATAGCCGCAGCCACGGCCACCGCTGCCGAGCGATCCGTTCCCTTCAGGTCCAACATCAGGTCGTGATAGCTTTTGGCGTCGGCGCTCCACGACCCCGGCGTGGAAACAACTTTCCGCATTTCGCTCACCGCCTCGGCAAACCGCCCTTCTGTCGCATACAGTAGCGAGAGCTTGAAGTGCACGGGGCGAAAGTTCGGATCCCGTTCCAGTACCTTCTGAAATTGCGCCAGCGACTCGGGATAGCGATGCGCGTCCATCAGTAGCAGCGCATAATTCGTGTTGACAATCGAAGACAAAGGATCCAGGGACAACGCCGTCTGAAACTCCTCCATAGCCTCGTCGATTCGCTTTAAGGGGGCCAGGCAGCTAATCGCATAGAAATAGTGAGCGGCGGCATTATTGGGATTCAATTCCACAGCCCGCTTGAATTCCGATTCCGCCTCGCTCCACTTGTGCTGATTGGAAAGCGTTATGCCCCGCGCCGCGTGCGCCTCAGAAAGAGAATCGTCCAATTGCAGGGCTTTCCGCGTTGCTTCATCCGCCAGCAACTGCCCCTGCTTCGATGTAATTCCAATATTGTAGCTAGGCCCGATGTTGTATGTGTCCGCCAGTCCGGCATAGGCCAGGGCATAATTCGGATCGGCCGCGATCGCCTGCTGAAATAAGTCAATGCTCTTCTTCAAGCCCTCCGGAGTCCGCCCATACCAAAGCTGACGGCCCTCTAGATACAGCCGGTAGGCCTCTGGATTCGCCGTCCCAGCTCCCATCCGCCGCTGTTCGTTCCCGCTCAGTTGAATGCGAAGCCGGCTGGAAATGTCGCGCGTGATGTCGGCCTGCACGTCGGTGATGTTCGCCATGGTTCGGTCGTAATGCGAGCCCCAGAGCTCGGTGCCGTCCGCGGTATTCACCAGATCGGCTTCTACCGCCACGTGGTCCTCATGCTGCACAACGCGGCCCGTAAGCACGGCGTTCACCTGCAGCATCTTGCCAATCTGCTGCGGATCGTCTTCTTTCCCCTTAAATCGAAAGACCGTGCTGCGCGCCATGACCTTTACGTCGGGCAGTTGCGAAAGGGCGCTGATCAAGCTTTCGGTGAGGCCGTCGCTAAGGTATTCATTGTTCGGATCAGAAGTGGCATTGACAAAAGGCAACACCGCGATCGAGCGAATCTTCCCGGAGCCGGATCTTCCGCCCAAGAAATAGAGAGCCGCCACAACACCGATAATCAGAACTGCAGCGGCCACACCCGCTATCCAGTATTTGCGCGAAGCTGGCGTCACCGGAACTGACGCCGAACTTCCGGCAACCGCCGCCATACTTCCCGAAGCCGCGCTCGCCGTTCCTGAAACGCCCGCGACACCCACGCTCTGCGACCGTCCCGAGTCGAGATCCCGCTTCAGCCGCTTCAGGTCTGCACCCAACTCGGCCGCGGTCTGGCAGCGAATTGCCGGGTCTTTCTCCAGCGCCTTGTTGATGATCTCTTCCAGCTTCGGCGGCAACTCCGGGTTGAGCCTGACAGCCGGCGCCGGCGCCCGGTTGAGGATGGAGTCGAACATCGACCCCGAAGTTTCCCCGCGGAACGGGAGAGTCCCCGTGGCCATTTCGTAGAGCACCACACCAAAGGAAAACAGATCGGTGCGCGCGTCGAGTTCCTTTCCTCGTACCTGTTCCGGCGACATGTATGCGATGGTACCCAGCGCCGTGCCCGGGCTGGTGAGATGCTGTTCGTCCATCGTGGCCATGCTATGCAGCCCGAGCGCTTCGCGGGACGAGGCCGTCCTGGCCGGCACCACTTTGGCCAGGCCGAAGTCCAGAATTTTGACGTGGCCGCGCTTGGTCACGAAGATGTTGGCAGGCTTGATGTCGCGATGGACGATGCCCTGACTGTGCGCCGCCTCCAGTCCATCGGCGATCTCGATTCCCAGGGCCAGCAGGGTATCGATCTCCGGCGGGCGTCCTGCGATACGGTGCTTGAGCGTCTCGCCGTCCAGAAATTCCATGGCGATGAACGCCTGGCCGTTTTCTTCGCCGATGTCGTAGATCGTGCAGATATTCGGATGGTTCAGCGCCGACGCCGCCTTGGCCTCCCGCCGAAAGCGTTCCAGCGCCTGCGGATCGCGCGCCAGTTCCTCCGGCAGAAACTTCAGGGCGACAAAGCGGTCCAGCCGCGTGTCCTTGGCCTTGTAGACCACGCCCATGCCGCCGCCGCCGAGCTTTTCGAGGATGAGGTAATGCGAGATGGTCTGCCCGATCACTGGGGCAAAATCTTACGTTGGCGAGAGAAGCCAAGTCAACGCAGACCCGTCCCCCGTCCTGCCTCACTTTAAATTTTGGGCCCCTCTACTGACGCGTCATTCCGAAGCCCCGCGCTTTCACCAGCGGGGCGATGGATCTTTCGTGTGTTGTCCGAGGATGCGTCATCCCGAGTGGAGCCGTTCTTCAGGCGGAACGAGGGATCTCCCACCAGACGAAAGTTTCGAGGAGATCCTAGTCTGAGGCGCTACCGACTGCAAATGTGATCTCCCCTGCTCAATTCCGCCAAAACCATTACACTGTTAGCAGCGATCCTCGAGCGCGTCCTGCGCGCGAAGTTTCCAAGGAAGGCCGTCATGTCGGTGAATAGCTTCAACAGCCGCTCCAGCCTCAAGGTTGGCAGTAAGGAATACGAAATCTACCGTCTCGACGCGCTTGATCAGCAGGGCGTTGCTACTAAACAGCTGCCCTTTTCGATGCGGATTCTTCTCGAAAATCTGCTGCGCACCGAGGACGGCCGCAACGTCACGAAAGAGGAAATCCGCGCCCTGGCCTCTTGGAACGCTGGCTCGAAGCCCGACAAGGAAATTGCCTTCACCCCCGGCCGCGTCCTGCTGCAGGATTTCACCGGCGTCCCCTGCGTCGTCGATCTCGCCGCCATGCGCGATGCCATGCAGCAATTGGGCGGCGACCCGGCCCTGATCAATCCCCTGCAACCGGTCGAGTTGGTGATTGATCACTCAGTCCAAGTCGACGAATTCGGCACTCCCAATGCCTTCGACATGAACGCGCTGCTCGAATTCCAGCGCAACAAGGAGCGCTACTCTTTCCTCCGTTGGGGTCAAACCGGCTTCCGCAATCTCGCCATCGTTCCGCCCGAGACCGGCATCGTGCACCAGGTCAATCTCGAATACCTCGCCCGCGTCGTCTTCGTTCAGCAAACCAACGGCACGCCTGCCGCCTACCCCGACACTCTCGTCGGCACCGACAGTCATACGACCATGATCAACTCGTTGGGAGTGCTGGGATGGGGCGTAGGCGGAATTGAGGCGGAGGCGGCCATGTTGGGACAGCCCGTCTCCATGCTGATCCCGCTCGTGGTGGGCGTGAAGCTGACCGGCCGCCTGCGCGAAGGTGCGACCGCAACTGATCTCGTGCTGACCATTACCGAAATGCTGCGCAAGCACGGCGTGGTAGGAAAATTCGTCGAGTATTTTGGTCCCGGCCTGCGCGACTTGCCCCTCGCCGATCGCGCCACCATCGCCAACATGGCGCCCGAATATGGCGCGACTTGCGGCATCTTTCCCATAGACAAAGAAACTCTGCGGTATCTGCGTCTCACCGGGCGCAGCGAAGAGCAGATTGCGCTGGTTGAGGCATACAGCCGCGAGCAGGGCCTGTTTCACGACGAGCGGACGCCCGAAGCCGAATACTCCGAATTGCTGACGCTGGAGCTCGATACGGTTGAGCCGAGTCTGGCCGGTCCCAAGCGTCCGCAGGATCGCGTCGTGCTGTCGCAGGCTGGAGAATCGTTTCAGAAAGCCTTGCCGTCGCTGGTGAAACCAAAATCGAAGGCCGCTGTCGCGCCGCCGGTGTCGAACGGTCCTCGCTGGGAGCAAGAAGGCGGAAGTCCCGCGGCCATCGGAGTCGAAGTCCCGAATGCGCATGAACACGTTTCGGCATCCGTCAAGAATTCGCTGCAGCACGGCAGCGTAGTTATCGCCGCGATCACTTCTTGCACCAACACGTCGAACCCTTCCGTTTTGATTGGCGCCGGACTGCTGGCGAAGAAGGCGGTCGAAAAAGGGCTGACCGTGCCGCCGTGGGTCAAAACCTCGTTGGCTCCGGGATCGAAAGTGGTGCGCGACTATCTCGAGAAGGCCGGGCTCATGGCTTTTCTCGAGAAACTGAAGTTCCACCTCGTCGGCTACGGCTGTACCACCTGCATCGGCAATTCCGGACCGCTGCCCGCCGAAGTCTCGCAGGCGGTCGAAGAGAAGGAACTCGTGGTCGCTTCGGTGCTCTCCGGGAACCGCAATTTCGAAGGCCGAATCAACTCGGAAGTCCGCGCCAACTACCTGATGTCGCCTCCGCTGGTGGTCGCATTCGCACTGGCCGGACGAATTGATATTGACCTGCGCAAAGATCCTCTCGGCAAAGATCGCGAGGGCAAGCCGGTGTATTTGGCCGACATCTGGCCGTCGCAGCGCAAGATCGAAGAAGCAATCCAACACTCCATTTCCTCGGAAATGTTCACCAAGTCCTACGGCGAAGTCTTTCAAGGAGATGAACGCTGGCGCGGTCTCGATGTCCCCAAGGGCGAGACTTACGCCTGGGGCGAAGACTCGACCTACATCCGCCGCCCTCCTTATTTCGACGGCATCGAGGTCAAGCCAGCTCGCGTGCAGGAAATCAAGAAGGCGCGCGTGCTCGCGGTTTTGGGCGACAGCGTCACCACCGATCACATTTCGCCGGCAGGCTCGATCAAGAAAGACAGCCCAGCCGGCAAATACTTGCAGGAGCATGGCGTCCAGCCGCCCGATTTCAACTCCTACGGATCGCGCCGGGGCAATCACGAAGTCATGGTGCGGGGAACGTTCGCCAATGTCCGCCTGCGCAACAAGCTGGTCACGACCGAGGGCGGATTCACGCGCCATCTACCGACGAAAGAAGAAATGACGATCTTCGAGGCGTCGGAGAAGTATCGCGAATCAGGCACTCCGCTCGTCATTCTCGCGGGCAAGGAATACGGCTCAGGATCGTCGCGCGACTGGGCAGCGAAAGGGCCAGCGCTGCTGGGCGTCCGCGCGGTGATCGCGGAAAGTTACGAGCGCATTCATCGCTCGAACCTGGTCGGCATGGGCATTCTGCCGCTGCAGTTCCCCGCAGGCCAAAACGCCGAATCGTTCAACCTGACGGGCGAGGAAGTGTTCGACATCACCGGCATTCGCGACGTGGTCGAGAATTTCGCCGCCGGGAGCACGGTGAAGGTCCGCGCCACGTCAAAGGGCAAAGACGCGAAGGAACCCGTCGAGTTCGATGCCGTCGTCCGCATCGACACGCCGCAGGAAGCGCTCTACTACGCCAACGGAGGGATTCTGCAATACGTGCTAAGGCAGTTGCTGGCGGCGAAGGCGGAAGCGGTGGGAGTGTAGATGGACTGGGTGCCCCACGTCTCGCTTTTGAGACGTGGGGATTTCCCTCGATCATTCACGAGACCTTCGCCCGTAGCTTTTCCTCCCGATGAGACCAGTCATTCACTTTGACCGCTCCGATTTCCCCGCACGCGTAGTAGCGAAAGCTACTCCACTGCCAATCTTCGGGACGTTGGACTAGTCCCCGGGTAACCGGGTTCTGGTGCATGTAGTGAAGTTTTTCCGATTCCTTGCGGTCGCTCCACACATTGAAATCGTAAAACCGCTTCATCCACACATGCCTTTCCGGGCACCCCACTTCTGCCCGTTGTTGACAGAAGTGGGGATTTTCGAAGCAGCATCGAAAGACCCTTCGCGCAAATCCCAGCTTGATCGCCTGCACCACGATCGAAGGCGTGCCGTGCTGCGGCTCGGAAATCAACAAATGAACGTGCTCCGGCATCACCACATGGCCAACCACGACGAAACTGTGCCCACGCGCATGCGTTCCAGAACGTCAAGCAGCAGGTCTCTGCGTTCTGGGGTTCCCAGGACCGGCTTTCGCTCAAAACAACTCCAGGTGATGAAGTGGAGCTTCTCCGTGTCGCAGTAGCGCTTCAAACCCCAACGCATGAACAAAGCGCACTTAGAATGTGAGTGAACGACGTGATCGCCGGTGAATTTTTCCTTGCCGGTTCCCACTTTGAACCTTGCGGCACTACCGCAGCAACAGAAATCCCCACGTCTCAAAAGCGAGACGTGGGGCACCCGGCCATCGTTCGCATCGACACGCCGCAGGAAGCCCTCCTAATACTCGAACGGCGGAATTCTGCAGTACGTGCCGCGGCAGTTGCTGGCGGCGAAGGCGGAGGCGGTGGGAGTGTCGGGTGGTCGGTAGTCAGCCCAGCGTCTCGAGGCGCCTAGGACCAGCGTCGCCAGAATTTCCACCAGGGCACTGAGCCGCGCCTACCCGAGGGAAAGATCGACACAACTCTAACCAGTCTCGTCCGGTGGATGGGCTTATTTGCTTTTTCGGAGGTTATGAGTTCCTCTGCCCCAGCGAAGACTGCACAAGCTATGTGCAGTGCGTCCATGCCTTGGATGCCGGTGTTGCACCCTTCTTCCAGTGCGCACTTCAAGAGCGCTTCGCTTGTTGGGATTGAGCGTGTGGTTGTTGCGAAGAACACGTTGTAGAAATCGACCTCCGCGGTCCGCTTGTGAAAGGTAGCCTTCGGCAGAACTTCAAGGCGGACGTAGTCGCTGGTGACATACTCGCGGTTTTGGTCAGCCAAAAACGGGAGGGCCAGGGCGGCTGCGTCGCTCGTTCCTCGCGCTGCAAAAATCAAAACGCCTGAATCGATGTACGTAACCGTTGGCGGCAAGTCTAACGTCTACCCCTCATCTCATCGATTTCCCTCGTTAGTGCGTCTGCTTTTTTCAGTGGGATGCCGGATTCCTCTATCTTGCGACGAGCTGACATTAGCGTGTCCCTCGTTTCCGCCGTGATCAGCACGGGAGCTGAGTAGGCAGTCCCAGAAGCCTCTGATGTTGCAGGGTATGCGGGCTTGTAGTTCTCGCTCGCGATTGGTAGGTCCGAGCTAGAGACGACAAACCCCTTGTTGCTGGTCTTCAGGAGTTCTGCGACCTTCGCTTCATTTATCGATAACAACATGTGCTGGCTCCCTGTTCAGAGTTTGGTCGTAGTAGTGTTTTCGGCTAATCCACTTAAAACTCTCGTGTTTCGTAATTGCAGCAATCTCGATGGGTCCCCCTACGATGTTCGGCCCTGGCAAGAAGCGCGAAAACATAATCGCTGAGTGAACTAAGAAACGCGCAAGATCGATAACGTCTTGAATTGGCATCGGGGCAAACACAATCGGCGCCTGCAGGTTTGCGGTCAACACCGGCTGTAGCTGGCTAGCAACCGCGGCGGGATCCTGAGGAGGTTGAATGACCTGTGCTAGCACGGGAAAAAGGTTTGGGCTGAAGCCGACGACCATGCGCTGTAGTACCTCGGTGAAGCCGCCCCAACTGATTCCGGCCTGTGCATCTGGCCTTAGCTTCTTGGGTGGCTGAATGACTCCCTTCACTATTTCCACCGACCAGGATTCGCCAAGGTCTCCCGGCTTGGAGTAGCCGCCTAGAAGAAATCCCACGCTAGTGTTGAGCCTCGCTGACTGCTCCAGTTTTCCACACTCGCCATCCAAGAATTTCGCAAGGATCTTCGCGACTCCCTCCATCGTGTAACTACTCGTATCGAACGCCCATTCTGTAGGGGTTTCGGTCAACTGCTTCCTAAGATCCTTTATCAGCGTGCCAATTGAGGCACTTCCTATGTTGCCGCTTCCGAAAGTGATGCATCCGATAGGCTGGCCTTTCACCAGGTTGAAAATCTTGTTTGCGTTGTCATATACATTTCCCACGACGCCCTGCTGTCCCGAGGGCAGCACGACACCCGGCGGAACTGGAAAGGTTAGGGTCGACGCGCTGTCTGCCGCCAGCACCAGCCCATCGTGAACCCCTATCAGAACGGCAACACTCATAAGAAACTCTGCTCGGCGAAGCGTCACGGCCGCCATCAAACGACGCATTGTGGCAGGCGATCAGGAGCTTGTCAACGGATTAACTCTATGATTATCTTGCGCTTTCTAGCAGGATGGCGGCAAGCGGGAGGCGGAGTTACGGTAGGACTTTGTACCAAAACGGGCCATCGACAGCCAATTCGGGACCAATGCAAGTCATGGGTGCTGTCCGGAATTTCGGGCGACCAGCGCTGATCTGCCCTACTCCCTGCCGTCGGCGAAGCAGACGTGCTCTTCCCGGTCAGGAAGCAGCGTGTGAGCGTCGTTGTGCTTGCGGTGAGCGTGGTAGCGGAGCCAGGTATTGAGATGCCTGCGGTCGGCGGGCGAAAGTTCGGAGAAGAACATTCCGGCGCGGCCGTGGTCGCTGGCCCAGATCACTTCGGCGCGGCCGGCAAGAGTAACGCTTGTGCCGGGCAGCACGCAGCGGAACGCCAGATCATGGCTGATGGGCACAGGTTCGGGGGCCTGGACAGCTATGCCGTGCTCGCTGATGTCGAGGCTGATTGAGGGCAGCGTGCGGTTGGCATACTCGAGATGCACCAGCGCCTTCATTTGGTAGCGCTTTGTCTTGCGCCGGGTTTTCCTGGTGGCGCTGCGGCTCGATCTGATCGCGTTCTTGATCTGCTCGGCTTCCAAGGGCCGATAGAGGATACGGCTGACGCCGGAATGGAACGCCTCGCCGGTGCCAGGCCAGGCACCGCTGGCAAGGGCCAGCAGGACCGGTTTCTGCCCCTTTGGCAACATAGCTGCCATGCGTACGGCTTCCTCGGCGCCGGGAAGCTCGAAGTCGACGATCAGGGTGGAGCAACGGCCGGCCAGAACCAGTTCCAGGGCTTCTTGGCGTGACGGGCAGAGCACCATGCGGATGCCAAGCTCGGAGAGCGTGGCCTTTAGGGTCTCGAGTGACGCGTGGTCGCGGCACAGAACAGCAGCGGAGCAGCGCATGAACTAAAAACTAAGGGCAGAGAGCGACCAAAGAAAGTCACACGAGTAATCGCAAGCGGCATTACTGAAGCTCTCTTGCGCATGGCGGACTGCACGCGGCCCCCCGCTGGCCTCACGTGGACCGCAGGGTGTGATTGGAATCACGCTATCCCTGGGCTTGCATGCTGCGCTGCTATAATCCGAAATTGCCCTCATGACTGCCAAGCGAGTTGTACGTTCGACTACTGTTTTGTCAGTTCGCCGCGGCGGGACTGTGGTTCTGGCTGGCGATGGGCAGGTCACGCTGGGCGAGTCGGTCATCAAGCACACGGCAAAAAAGATCCGCCGGCTCTACAACGACAAGATTCTTTCCGGGTTCGCCGGCTCCACGGCCGACGCGTTTACGCTTTTCAGCCGCTTTGAGGCCAAGCTGGAGCAGTATCACGGCAACCTAGGCCGGGCCGCGGTGGAGCTGGCGAAAGACTGGCGCACCGATAAGTATTTGCGCCATCTGGAGGCCCTGCTGCTGGTCTGCGACAAGGAGCAGACGTTTCTGCTGAGCGGCCAGGGCGACGTGATCGAGCCCGACGGCGGCATTGCCGCCATTGGCAGCGGCGGGCCTTATGCGCAGGCTGCGGCCCAGGCTCTAGCCGACCACACAGAGCTCACGGCCCACCAGATCGCCGAAGAAGCCATGAAGATTGCCGGCAAGATGTGCATCTATACGAATGACAAGGTGACGATTGAAGAACTTTAGTTCTCAGTTCTCAGTTCTCGGTTCTCAGTTCTCAGCAAAACCTTGGCCTGTCTAACTGAGAACTGGGAACTCAGAACTGGCTTATGGCCATTTACCTTCCCTCTACCGCCGAAGAAGAGCAGCTCGCGCTGGACGAGCTCACGCCGCGTGAGATTGTCGCCGAGCTGGATAAGCATGTCATCGGCCAAAATGACGCCAAGCGCGCGGTGGCCATCGCTCTGCGCAATCGCATGCGCCGGCAGAAGCTCCCGCCTGATCTCGCCGAAGAAATCATCCCTAAGAACATCATCATGATCGGGCCAACGGGTGTGGGCAAGACCGAGATCGCCCGCCGGCTGGCCCGTTTGGCAAACTCGCCGTTCTTGAAGGTCGAGGCATCGAAATTCACCGAGGTTGGCTACGTAGGACGCGACGTGGAGTCCATGGTGCGCGATCTGGTCGAGATCGCCATTGATAATGTGCGCGGAGAAAAGCTGGAAGACGTGGCGGATCGGGCCGAGCTCAACGCGGAAGAGCGTCTGCTGGATATTCTGCTGCCGCCTTCGCCTCCGTCGCGGCCAGAGCCTTCGAGCGCGGGAGGAGTGGTGATTGATGGCAGCACTGCCCTGGCGGAATCGTCCAGCCGCACGCGCGAAAAACTGCGCCAGCAGTTGCGCGAGGGCAAGCTCGACGACCGCACGGTCGAGATTGACGTCCGCGAGCGCAATTTCCCGTCGTTCGAAATCATCTCGAACCAGGGCATCGAGGAGATGGACGTCAACATCAAGGACATGTTGCCGAACATCTTCGGACAGCGCACCAAGAAGCGGAAGATGAAGGTGAACGAAGCCCTCGAATACCTGATTCAGGAAGAAGAACAGCGGCTCATAGATATGGATCAGGTGACGCGCATCGCCATTGAGCGCGTGGAGAACTCCGGCATTGTGTTTCTTGATGAGATTGACAAGATCGCTGGCCGCGAAGGCGGGCACGGGCCGGACGTTTCGCGCGAAGGCGTGCAGCGCGACATTTTACCGATTGTCGAAGGAACCACAGTCAATACGCGGTACGGGATGGTGCGCACCGATCACGTTCTTTTCATCGCAGCGGGCGCGTTTCATGTGTCGAAGCCGAGCGACTTGATTCCCGAGCTCCAAGGCCGGTTTCCCATTCGGGTAGAACTGAAGTCGCTGACCATGGAAGACTTCGTGCGGATTCTGACCGAGCCGAAATCTTCGCTGGTCAAGCAGTACACTGCGCTGCTTGAGACCGAGGGCGTCAAACTCGAGTTCACGCCGGAGTCGCTGGAGGAAGTAGCGCGCTTTGCGTTCCGCGTAAACGAGAACACGGAAAACATCGGGGCACGGCGGCTGCACACGATCATGGAGCGCGTGCTGGATGAACTGAGCTTTGATGCGCCGGAGAAGAAAGGCCAGTCGATCACGGTGGATGCAGATTATGTGCGCAGGATGCTGACCGATATCGTCAAAGACCAAGATTTGAGCCGGTACATTCTGTAAGTTTCCCTTTTTGCAACAAGAGTGTTCCGTGTGGGCGCGGGCGACTCGCCCGCGCGCTCCATGGTGCTATTCTGCTCCCAAGGTGCAGAGGAAGTACGAGTATCACCGCTATCTTCCCCATTACCGGAAAGACAATCGAATCTTATTCATCACCTACTCGACTTGGCATCGGTGGAGGTTGCCGCGGGCAGCCAGGGAACTTGCGCTGGACTCATGCCTTCGAGCAAATGGCAGAAAGTACAAACTCTATGCAGCGGTAGTAATGCCCGACCACGTGCATCTGATTTGCCTGCCCCTCGCTGATGAGAACGGATCCATCTCGATTCCAGAGATTACGCGGACAATCAAGAGTGAATCCGCTCATCGCATCAACAAGGCTCTTGGACGCGCAGGCCGAGTTTGGCAGGATGAATCGTTTGATCATGTTCTTCGGGGTGATGAGAGCCTGAGGAAGAAAACCCAGTATATTTTGGAGAATCCGGTGCGGGCAGGTCTAGTAGTGCGCCCTGAGGATTATCCATGGTTGTGGTGGGACAAGGAGCTCGTTGAGTCGGCGGCATGAAAACCGCGCGGGCGGGTCGCCCGCGCCCACACGAGTCCCCTGTGGGCACAGATTTGATATTCTTGCTGTTCTGCGGAGAAACAATGACGACCGTTGAGCGAGCCCTCCCTCTGATACTCTGTTTTCCGCCAAATGCATCCATGGACACATAAGCTCCTGCTGGCGCTGGGCGCGCTGCTGATGCTCGCCTCCTGCGCGACGATGGGGCCGCCGCAGCCTCCGTCGCTGGATTTGCCCAAGCCGCCGACTGATCTGCGGGCAGTGCGCAAAGGCGACAAGGTCACGTTGACATGGACCGTCCCGACCGTAACGACGGATCGCAAGACCCTTCACAGCACGGGGCCGACACGCATTTGCCGGGGAATCGAACCCAAACTCACAAGTTGCGGGACATCCGTGGGAGAAGCGGCGGCATCGACAAAAACCGCCGACAAGAAGCGCAGCGCGACCTTTGCCGACACGCTCCCCGCTGATCTCGAGCAATCCAATCAGTCTTTGTTCGTGATGTATGCGGTTGAGGTTCTGAATCAAGACGGCCGCGGGGCTGGGATCTCGAATCAGGTGCGGGTTCCGTCCACACCCGCAATTCCTCCGTTCTCGAATTTCGCGGCTGAGGTCACGGCGCAAGGAGTGCGCATGTCGTGGACGCCCCCGTCTGCATCTAAGATGGCGTCCGATCGTTGTCTGTTTCGAATCTACCGCAGGCAAGAGGGCAGCACAGCAGGAATCAAGATTGCCGACCTTGATCTGCCGTACTGCCCCGCTTTTCCTGAGTCGGCACCCACAGGTGCGCCGGTTCAGCCTTCACCGGCCGAGGAAGGCTTCCCACACAGCTACCTCGATCAGACTTTCGAATGGGAGAAAACCTACTTCTATCGCGGCACAGTGGTGAGAGTGATTTCGGAATCGGGCGCGCCTGCCCTCGGGATCGAAGGGGACGATACACCTGAAGTCAAGAAATTCGCCGACGACATCTTCCCGCCGGCCGTGCCTTCGGGATTGCAGGCCGCATTTTCCGGCCCGGGGCAGGAGCCGTTCATCGACTTGGTCTGGGGTCCGGTCGCGGACGCTGACCTCGATGGCTACAACGTGTACCGACACGAAGAAGGCTCGGCGCCAGTGAAAATCAATAAGCAACTGGTGAAGGCGCCGGTGTATCGCGACAGGGAAGTAGTCTCCGGGAAGAATTACTTCTATTCGGTTTCCGCCGTCGACCTGCGCGGGAACGAGAGTGCGCGGTCGGAGGAAGCGAGCGAGAGGGTTCCTTAGGGAACTGATCGTGGTAAAAGAGAATTACCGTTGCTCGCACGGATTGTTAATCGTAAGGTGGAGCTCGATGCGATATTGCCGGTTTCAATTCAATGGCGAGGCTCAGTACGGGCTGGTCGAGTCGCTTGCCGGGCGCTACGCCATTGCAAGAATTCTGCTCACCGCTCCCGAGGAAGCCGAGGGAGACATGGAAAGCCTGCGCACCCGGCGAATGGAGGCAATTCCGCTGGAGAAAGCAGTGCTGCTGCCTCCGGTGCGGCCTTCGAAAATCGTATGCCTGGGACAGAACTACCGCGAGCACGCGGCGGAGTTGGGGCATGAAGTGCCGAAAGAGCCACTGATTTTCCTGAAGGCGACTTCGGCGTTGCTGGCTCCCGGCGCGACCATTCGGCGGCCGAAGATTTCCGAACGAGTGGATTATGAGGGCGAACTCGGCGTGGTGATTGCCAGGACCTGCTATCAGCCGCCGCCGGACGCGGATATCCGACAGTACATTCTGGGCTACACCTGCGTGAATGATGTGACGGCGCGTGACCTGCAAAAGAAAGACGGGCAATGGAGCCGCGCCAAGGGCTTCGACACCTTCTGTCCCGTGGGGCCGCTGGTGACGAATGAAATTGATCCCGTGGCGGCAGGAGTGGGGGTCGAAACGCGAGTCAATGGCGCAACTAAACAGCAAGGAAACACACGGGATTTGATCTTCCCGGTGGATGTGGTGATCCGGCACATCGCGCAGGCGATGACTCTCTATCCCGGGGACTTGATTTCCACCGGGACCCCCTCCGGCGTTGGCCCGTTGGTAGCGGGAGATGTGGTGGAAGTCAGCGTGGAAGGCGTCGGGACGCTAAGGAACAGCGTCGCCGACGAGTGGATCGCCTTTCATTGACGGGTGGCCGTTGGCGGCGGAGAGAACGGCTCCGCCCTGCTTTATGGTGTCAAGGAGGCTCTGGACGCGCCCGTCGTGCGAATAGACGGCTCAAGCCTGTGCAATCGCTGCTTACATCAGCGAGCAACAGTGTAGGCTGCCTGATACGCGAACAAGATGCAGATCACAATTTGGCCGCGAACCCAAACATCGCGCCTGCTCACCCGAACTGGCGACCTAATGGTCGTTATCAACCAAATCAAAGACAGCAGGAACACAACGGCCCCGACGAGAACGGCTAATGATTGACGCCTTCGCATCCCGGAGATTACGTAAAATAGGCCTACGACAAAGTCAAAGCTGTACATAAAAAGCGCGGTCCCACGACTCATCGGTCGCTGAGACTTCTCACGCATGTCTTCTAAGGTCTCAAACATAATGTTTCCTGCAACGGTGCTACCGAGCTCTCTTCTGTGAGAGCGCCATCGGACGAGCAACCATGTACAAAGGCTAGATGATCCCCAACGGCCCGTCCACGTTACTTTCGGTTAACTGTTGCAACATCGCGATTGCACTCATCTACCAGGAGTGAAGACAACCTTCCTCCGGCTAGCCGGACGATCCTTCACTGCAGCCGGAACCGTTCCCTCATCAGCCGTTGCAGACGTGGCTTATAAAGAAGGTCGAAGGCAAGTTCCTTGTCGGGGAACATGGCCAGGGCGGCGCGCTTGGCGCCGGCGGCAAGTTCGGAGGCTTCTTCGAGCGTGAGGCTGGGGTCCTGACAAATGACCGAGGACACCATGCTGATCATCAGTTGCAGGCGGCGGATTTTGCGGGCCTCTTCTTCACGCGCGAGTCGGGCCTCGTCGTCTGACATCGGAAAACCTGCCTCCTGTGCCGCCTGTTCAGGAAAATTCATGGTGTCCCCTGCTCCATCCAGTCTTAGATGTGGCAACGCATGCCGGCGTTGCGCGTTGGTAGGGCTATTGTCGCCGACTGGCGGCGAAAAACAACTACCCGAAGGTGTGGTGCACCCAATCTCGTTGGCGTCGTTTACCTGATCTGGTGCCAGCCTTGTGCGATACTGAATTTATGCAGTCGCCGCTTCAGTCGCCCACCGCGGCCACCGATCCCAAATCCGTCAAGGTGAATCTGACCGCAGGCACGGGTGTGGACATCGAGTGGAGCGACGGCCACATCTCGCATTACGACTTCGTCTACCTGCGCGACGCCTGCCCCTGCGCCATGTGCGAAGAAGAGCGCGCGAAGACCGGCCGATGCCCGGGCGATCCACCGAGATCTGCGCCCGGAGCCCTTCCCATGTTCAAGCTCGCGGCCAAGCCTCTCAGTGCCGAAGGCGTGGGCAAGTACGCGATCAAGTTCGCGTGGAATGATAAGCACGACCTCGGCATCTACTCGTGGAAGTTTCTGCGCGAGATTTGCCCGTGCCCAGAATGCAGAGCGGCTCGGATGATGCAGTAGCTTATCTTCCTCGATTCAGCGCTTTCTGGAATAATTCCGAACATAGTCCGGCACGATTCGCGCCGGATCGAGCCGCGAATCGCCAACCGGCGTGCCCGTCTTCATCTCCAGAGGCAAGACTCCGGCCCACGTGGAAAACAAATAATCTTCTTGATCGTCGATGGGCGGACCGCTGCGCACCTTGGCCGAGAATTCTTCGATCGGCACGCGCAACACCGACGTGGCTTTCAATTCGCGTTCGTTGGGCTGGCGCGCGTCATCCCAACGGCCGGGGAGAATGTGCTCCGACAGCGCACGCAGGGCCGCCCGCTTTTCTTCAGGATCGTCCACGGGGACGGCCTTGCCCAGAATCATGACCGAACGGTAGTTCATCGAGTGATTGAACACGGAGCGGGCGAGCACGAGTCCGTCGAGCAGAGTGACGGTAATGCAAACCGGTACGCCATCCTTCAGACGGCGCAACATGCGGCTCGCGGCCGAGCCGTGAATGTATAGGCCCGCACCTTTGCGGCCATACGAGGTTGGAATCACGAACGGCTGGCCATCGACCACAAAACCAACGTGACAGATGAAACCTTCATCGAGGATCTGGTAGAGCGTCTCGCGATCGTACACGCCGCGGTCCGGCAGGCGAACTACACGCGTGCGCGCAGTAGGCATTGGATTCTCAGGCATGAGGAAAGGGCTCCAGGCAAGCGCCAAGGATGGATGAAGGAAGAGTGTAACACCGGACAAATGCAAATACGGTATTCTGCACCGTTCATTCAGTGGGGACGCCCAGAGTCCCTGCTGGAAACAGTTATGCGCGCTCTTCTTGCTATTCCGCTCTTACTGGCCTCGGTTGTAGCGTGGGCGGCTGAAATCAAGGGCAGAGTCACGAATGCCGTGGGCGGTGAAGCGCTGGGACAAGTCGAGGTTATGGTGCTCGGAAACAAGGCCAGCACGGTCACTTCTTTGACCGGCGATTTCGACATTCCCAACCTTGCGCCGGGCAGCTACATTCTGCGGCTCAATGCGGTGGGCTATCGGATGCTGACCGTCCCATTCACGCTGGCCTCGGCCGAGGACGTGAAGGAATTCTCCATCACCATGGTGCCCGACAATTTCCACCGCACAGACAAGGTGGAGGTGCGCGGCGATGTGTTCCAGATTGCCGATTCGCCCGCGACGGTGGAAACGAATCTGACGGCATCAGAGATTCGCGAGACATCGACTGTGTTTGCCGATGATCCTTTTCGCGCGGTGCAAACGCTGCCGGGAGTTTCGGCGGAAGGGAATGACGAATTCTTTGCCGAGTTCTCGGTGATGGGTTCGCCGTTTTCCAGCGTTTCGATTTACATTGACGACGTGCTGGTGCAGAACCCGTTTCATGAAATCGGTAACTTCAGCGAAGGCGCGTCGCTAGGCGTGCTGACCAGCGAGGTGGTGGAGGAGATGAAGCTGCTGCCGGTGGCATATCCGGAGAAGTTCGGCGATGCCGCGGGCGCGGCTCTCGACATTCGCACACGCGAGGGCAGCCGGGGCGCACCGCTGTTTCGGATTTCAGCGGGAATCGCGGCCAGCGAAATTCTCGGCGAAGGCGGTCTGGGGAAAGCCGGCAAAGGATCGTGGCTGATCTCGGCCCGAAAGAGCTACATCAATTACCTGATCAAGAATCGTGTGCAAGATGCGCCGGCTGTGTCCTTCGAGGATGGCGATCTGAAATTGAACTACGACCTCACGCCGCGACAGACCGTCAATTTCTTCGCCACTGGTGGTCACACCAATATGGCGATGAGCAACTCGGCGGCTCTTGCCGACTATCAGTACGCCGGCGGCAACAGCGATTTCACGCTGGCGCGCGCGGGATGGCGCTGGGCCTTGAATCCGCGCCTGCTGATTGATGCTCGAGCCGCCTATTTGCGTGAGCCCGATCAACTATTCAACAACGCGAACGTACTGCTCACGAAGACTGACCATCACGAGTGGGTCGGTGAAGGAGGACTGTCGTGGGCTTGGGCTCCAGATGAGGTTTTGCAAGCAGGATGGTCAGAGCGGCATCTGGGCGACGGTCAGTACCAGGCCGGCTTCACCATCGCCGGCGCGCTGACGTCTTACTCGCTGACAGGAACGGGTTTGCGGCAAAGCGGCTATGCGCAGCAGTCGTCATCGTTGTTGTCCGGCCGCGTACACGCGCTTGGCAGCCTGCGCTGGGACAGCCTGTCAGGCTTTGCCTTTCATCCACTATCGCCACAGGCTTCGGTGGCGTGGCGAGCGGCACCCTCGACCGAATTCCAAGTTGGAGCGGGAAGGTACCAGCAGTTCGGTCCCGCGCAGAAGGACTCGAATCCGTGTCTGCCGCTCGCATTCATGCCCGAAACGTCCAATCACTTGACGGCGGCGATTGAACAGCGCGTGGGAGAGAGCACACGCATCCGCTTGCAGGCCTTTGACCGGCAGGATTCGTGGACGATGGGCCTCATCCAGGGTTTCACCGGCCAGGCTCTAAGGCCACCTTGCGCTGGATTCGCTCCACTCGCGAACTCGACGTATCAGCGCGACTATTCCCGTGGTGCCCAGTTGGTCCTGCAAAAGCGGAGCGCAAATCGCCTTTCCGGTTGGTTAGGATATACGTGGGTGATGGCACGCGAACGGCAGTACGGAGTCTTGCTTCCGGTGAGCCCATATCACTTCTTTTTCGATACCATCTATTACCCCACGCTCGACGATCAGCGCCACACGCTCAACCTATTCGCCATGTATCGCTTGCGCCCGAGCCTCAACCTGAGCGGGAAATTGCTCTTCGGTTCGGGATTTCCGGTCCCCAGTGGCACCTATGTGCAAGTCGGCACCGGCCAGTACGTTCCAGTCGGCCTCAACGCAACCCGGCTGGGTGCATATGCCAGACTCGACGTCCGTACCGACAAGGACTGGGCGTTCCAGCGCTGGAAGCTGACCCTTTACGGCGAAGTTCTAAATCTGACCAACCACTACAACGGCAGGTACGCCTACGAATCGGGGATTGATCCAAGTACCGGCAAAGCGGTGGTGCAAACGCTGCAGGGGCTGCCGATCACGCCCACGGCAGGGTTGGTGTTTCAGTTCTGACGAACCTCGGACCTCGGCTCTCAGGCTTCAGGGTTTGCCTGGAATGCGTCGAAACTCAGGAGTCAGGCAGACAGCCTCAGTTCCCAGGGTAGGTCCTGAGATCTGAGGTCTGAAATCCGGGGTCCGAGGTCTGACGCCCTGTCTTACCAGTTCACTTTCATGGCGAACTGAAATTGGCGCGGATCGTAAGCTGCGGTGGCCTGCCCCGCGTTGGTGAACAACGGGCTGACGGCGGACACGTTGTATTTGTTGGCGATGTTGAACAAGTCGGCGATCAGGTCCATATTGAAGCGTTCGCCGAAGTAGATGCGTCTGGCAGCGCGCAGGTCGTTGAACACCGTGAACGGCTGAAGTCCAGCGTTACGCGACAGATTTCCGTCGAGCGACAGCAGGGTTCCGTTGAAGTCCGCAAGACAGGGTTCCTGGAAGACGCCTGTCGGCGAGTACTTCGAATTAACTGCCGGGTAGGCCGAGCCGCAGGCCGGGTTCACGAATGTGTTGGGCCGGCTGGTGAAAGCAGATTCCTGCAGGTTGTCGCCGCTACCCGTAATGATGTTAAACGGCCGGCCAGACGCGATCTGCACGATGGGAGCCAGAGTCCAATCACTAAGAAGCTTGCTGGCAAAACCTCTGCCGGTTAGCTTGCCCGTTTGGTAGAGGCCGCTGAAGACAAATCGCTGACGCTGATCAAAGAGGGAAGTGGAGCGATCCAGCCCAGGATAGTAGCTGTCCTGTGGAGCCAGCGGCGATTGCAGGTCGGTAGAATCGTCGATCGCATGCGACCAGGTGTAGGAACCCAGAAACTCGTAGTGGCTGCCAAAGCGTTTGCGCAGGTTGGCGCTCAGGCCGTGATAGACCGAGCTGCCGTTGGAGTAGTTCGCGTCCATATCGCCAAACGGGATGCAACCGCTAAGGGTTGAGGGATCGCACGCGGTGTTGATGCCTGCGATGCTATAGCCCGAGGCGTGCAGAAACTGCAGGACTGCGGGCGCGAGGGCGGTCACGCACGCGCCGGCGCCGGCCGCTGTCAGAGCGTTCGCGATTGAGGCGTTGATACCGCTTGGGCGGAAGAAGCTCATCAAGGCAGCCGAGACCCACGGTTCGTTATTCGACGGGTTCACATTGCAGGGGAGAGCCCCCGTACCCACGGCTAAGGGGCCGAATGCAGAATTGGAATTGGGGTCGCCCTGCGCCGCTTGCCAGTTGGCCAGCAGCAGATCACCCCGCTGCGCGTTGGAGTTGATGGGGCGGTTGAGGTGCCGCCCGCCATTGAAGTTGTAGGCCAGGCTTAGCGCAAATCCGCGGCCCAGATCGCGTTCGACACTGAGGTTCGCTTGCTGCGAATAGGCGAATACGAAGTTCTTCGATAGCGGATAGCCGAATGGCTGAAAGAACAGTGGAAAACCGGCTGCGAGGTAGTTCTGGTTGAGAAACAGCGACTGCGGGAAGTTGAGAGATGTGAACTGCTGCTGATTGGGCAAGTAGCCGAGTGCGGGACTCAGCGCCGCCGGTCCCGGCGCGCAACCCGGCGAATTCACTAATCCCTGAAAAATCGGAATCGCATTCAGGTTGGCAGGATTACCACTTGCTCCGCCGGGGATGCACGTTCCCGTACCCGGGAACGCTAACTGACCGCTGGAGGACCCATCGGACGCATCGCCCAGAAAATAAAGGCCGAGCAGCGGGTGATCGAAGAACAGCCCATAGGCGGCCCGCAGCGCGGTCTTGCCGTCTCCCTTGGGATCCCACGCCAGTCCAACTCGCGGCTGTATGTTATGAGTGTCGGTTTGAATTCCTTTCTGCAGTCCTAGGAATTCGTACCCAGCTTGGCCCAGCGCGGTCACCGGCTTGAAGGAAGGCGGGATCTCAACGTCATAGCGCAAACCGAAGTTCAGCGTTAGGTTCGGACGCGCCCGCCACGAGTCCTGCCAGAACGCCCCAATCGGAATGTTGGTGAATGAATCGCTGGGGCTACCCAGTCCCTGAACGAAATCCCCTGGCAGCCCGGCTCCATAAGCCTGCACGGGCGAAAGAGGTGCGAAATCCGGCAGGGTGCCGGGACTGGGGTTGACAAATCCTAAGCTGGAGGCGACGAAGCTGCCGAAATCGTAATTCCCTCCATAGTTGACGGTGAAGATCGCGTCGAGAGGCAAATAGTTGACGTCCACTCCGAACTTGGTGTCGTGGCGGCCAATCGTCCAGGAAAAGTTGTCGGTGAATTGATAGCGCTGCTCGGTGCGCTGAATGTAGGAGTAAGGTTCGCGTCCAATGTAGGCGTAACCGACGATGTTGACCGCCGGGGTTGCGCCTGCGGGAATCGCGGTGTTGTAGTAGTACACGAGACCGCGCCGTGCGTACTGGAAGCGGAACTCATTCACTTTGTCGTTGCCAATGGTCCAGGTGTCCTGCACGACGCCAGTCACGTCACGATAGGTCTGTTCGGAAGTGCGCGAATACGCGTTCTGCCCGAAGGGCTGGTCCTCGCCGCTGCCCTCCAATCCGGTGACTGTGCTGGGGCTTACGTTGACGCGGACGGTTATGCGGTTGTTGGTGTTGACGTTGTGGTCGAGGCGGAGCGAGTAGAGGCTGGTTCCTTCAAAAACGGGAAAATTCCCGACTTGCGAGCCGAGCGTCAAGTAGGAAGCAGGGGCAGCGCTGGCACCGAATAGCGCCAGCGCGGGACAAGATGCCGCCGGGTTCACCGAGGGCTGACAACTCGTGGGAAAGCCAGCCCAACTGGACAGAGCGCCGCCGGTTGCCCCCTTCACCATCGCTGTGGGCCATGCCCCGTTGATGGCCTGGCCCGACGAAGCTCCCACCAGGACAGCGTAGTTTGCAACCTCCATACCGTAGCCGGTCGGGTCCGCCTGCTCCGCTGCGAGCACCGTGCTATTGGTGAGAAAGCCAATCTGATCCTGCGTCAGCTGCAGCGTCCCGAAAGGCAGGCCGACTTGCGTGGTGTCGAATGGCACAAGCCCGAAATTTCCCTGGCCAATACTGGAGAATCCAGTCTCGTGCCGCCGCGTAACTTCGTAGGAAAAATAGTAGAAGGTCTTGTTTTTCTTGATCGCCCCCCCAAACGCAGCCCCGGCTTGCACCCGCGTGTAGGCCGGGTTCGGCAACGTGCTGAAGGGGTTCACGGCCTGGAAATTGCGGTTGCGCAGATAACCAAAGACGTCGCCGTGGAATTCGTTGGAGCCGGAGCGCGTAATAATGTTGACTACTCCTCCGGCGGCACGACCGTATTCCGGGGCATAGTTGTTGGTGATGATCTGGAACTCCTGCACCGCCTCCTGCGACACGGTGGAGCGCACGCCGTTGTCCGAGTTATCGGTCGCGTCGGCGCCGTCCACGTTAACCAGATTCGAGCGCGCGCGCTGGCCGCTCATATTAAGACCGGAAGTCGGAGCGGCGCCGATTCCAGGAGCGTTGTCTCGCACCACCTGAGAATCAGTGAGCGTGAAATTGATGTAGTCCCGGCCGTTGATGGGAAGATTGTCAATCCGCCGCTGGCCGATGGTATCAGTTGTGGAACTGCTGGAGGTTTCCACCAGGGCAGCCTGCGAGCTCACTTCAACGATCTCTCTGCCTCCAGAGACCGTCAGAGTGACCAGCAGTTCTACCAATCCGCCAACCGTGACGGCGACGCCGGTGTTTTCAATCCTGGTGAACCCCGGAGCTTCTACCGTGACCGTATAGGTGCCGGGAGGCAGCAGGCGCACGCTGTAACCACCCTGGCCGTCGCTGGTGGCCGTTCGCTCCACGCCTTTGGCGGTGTCCTGTACCGTTACGGTCGCGTTGTTGACTACCTCGCCTTTGGGGTCTTTGACCGTAACGCGCAGGTCACCCGTGGCGACGCCCCCCTGGCCCAACGCGCTGGCTGATAGCAACAGGCAAACAAAACAGGCAGAAACGGAGATCAGGACGCGGTTCATAGAGTTCTCCCTGGGGCTCGCTACATCGAGCATGTGGTGGGCGTAAGTTGCACGGCTACTGGCCGAAGTGCTCACGAAGTGATCGGGACCGATTTAATCCTCGTGGTTTTACAACAAAACCAGTACCAAAAACAAGTCGCGAATCAAAGTGATCGTTGACTGTGTGCAGCCGACGCTGCGTTACAGGGACGTGCCACAGCCGGCAGAAGAGCCGCAGAAAGGTGCTTGGGTGTCTGAACCGCATCACCAAATCGAGATTCGGACTGGCACTGCGGGGTTCTGCAATCGGCCCAGAAGCATGGCGGCAGTGCTGAGTTGATTGTATCGGTCGAGGAGGGATCCCCCGGTCAGGCGCGCATTGGGCAAGGCCATGGCCACATAGACCCTCATGAGGACAAGAGCGGCGTTGCGGCGCAGCAGCAAGGCTTGGTTGACCAGTTGCTCGGCCGCCTGAGCAGTCGCCGGGTCATCGGAAACGAGTGCGTTCTGGCCCACGCGCACGAGAACCGCCGCGTTCCTGCCCGCGGTGCGCACGTACGCGGCCAGAGCGCGCAGACGTGCTCTCCGCACTCGATAGAACTCGGAGCCGGGCAAGCGTCGGCGCAAGTAGTCGTCCTCCGCTGGATCGGCTAGCTTGCGGAAGGCCTCGATATCCAGGGGCTGAATCTGGCTGCCAAAGCTGGCTCCAGCCGAGATCTGCAGGCTGCGCGCGACTGCAGCCCCAAGAATGACAATCAGGGACAGGACAGCAGCGATAACTAGAACGATGGCTAAAGTCATTGTTGTAAAAGCCGCTCCAGTTCCCGATTCCAGGCGGCAAGGTTGTTCTCGGGGAGCGCAACTACAGACTTCGCGGCCACTCTGTGGGGAACGAGCAGGTAGTAGAGCCAGATCAGAACGGCGGCATGAAAAGCGGCCATGTTGAGAAAATCAAAAACTACGCGCTGGGGATCAGGCAGCACAGCATTGGCCATTAACGCCCAAGTCGCCAGGTGGATGCAGGCGTTTACTCCCAGACCTAAGGCGATGCCGAATGTCCAACGTTGCCACACTAGCCGGAAATATGCCGCCGAGGCGAACAGAAGGAGAATTAAACCTGAAACCACCGCGTGCATCGCCTCGTGCACCATGTGAGAGGCGGGAATCAGCCAAAGCTGGTTCTCTTCCCGAGTGAGCGCAGCTACTGCCGTGGCCCCGATCAGCAGAACAACTCCCCCCCCGCGAATCAGGATCTTCCCAAGTCGAGCCAGAGCTGCGTACGAGCCAAATACTTCCGCGAAGATGTCAGAAATCAAAACGAACACGATGATGGACTCCACCAGCAAACTAGCCCAGCAGACTCGCCACCAGTTCACTGCCGAAACCGACGGGATGAGGTCCATCGGGTAGAGAATCGCCCATTGCGTTACTTGGAAGCAGGCATAGACAAAAAAACGGCGCAGCTCTTTCTCTAGTCCCCGGCTCCACAGAATGGCGGCCAGCACCGCCATGATCAGGTGGGGCGCGACCCACAAATAATGCCAAAGGAGGGAATGAGGGTGAAACATTGCCGTCGCCAGACACTATAGCGCGTCTGGCCGACTATCCGAGAACTTTGTGGGCCGCGTTCCGTTTTCGTAAGGCCAGCAAGAGCCTTACGGCTTGCAGACTCCGCCGCCGCAGTTTGTTCCTGCCGGGCCCCCGTCAGCCCAGACAACGTTCGGAGCTACAGTAGTCAGCAAAAGCAGGGCAGCGGCCAAGATCAGTAACGTGCGTTTCATGGTTGTTTTCTCCTTGTAAGCAGATTTGGCGGGTGATACTCTCATGCCCGCGTACCTATGCTTCAGGCAGGTTTGTTAAGGGTGAGCGTTCGGAATTCGTAACAACCATGGCGCTGAAATCAGCCCTCGACGACGTGAGAGAGACGACGCTGGCGTCGGTTTCCGGGCTGCTGGGGAAGCTTCGCTACCTGGCTTCCCTGCGCCGCACGCAGGGGCGGTACCAGCACTGGGGGATGGAAATTGTGCACGGACCGGAGCCGGCTCAGCGTGCCTTGAAGACAGCCCACGCCGAGGTCATAACCGAGGTCCTGCGAGCTCCGCTGGCCTCTCTCGAGCAGGATCTGCAGGAATCAAGCCAGCGTGCGGGGATTGGGGCGCAGGCTTATGTGACGGGGCTGCGGGAACGATTCGAGGATTTGCTGCCGGGCGAATGGGGGGACTCGCCTGCGGTCCACCATCTCAGTTCAGTGCTGGCGGCGCTTTCGAGCTTGGAGAAGCATCGAGGGCGCGCCACTCGGTCAATTTCATAGCCACACCGACCACCTGCCCTAGCACCTCCGCGTCTTGGGGATGACGCAGAATCCTCACCGAAACCGGCGATAAAGGATGAGGCTGCAAAACAATATCGTCGCGCCGCATGCTGCACCAGCAACAGGTGTGTCCGTCGCGAGTTTCCACAAAGTAGATGGGCCGTTCATATTCCGAGCGCCAGCATCCCTCGACTACCTTGCTTCTGGTCTCGTCCACCTGCACGAAACTGCCCGGGGGCAGAATGGGGTACATGGTGAAATCCTCGGTGCCGACGTAGCCGTAAGTGAAGTCGCTGTTGGCGAACTGCGCCAGGTAAGCCAGCGGAACCAGGCCCCACTCCTCCACCATGCGGCCGAGGTTGGTAGTTCGCCTATCATCGAACGCAGGATCCATGCGCAAAGGAACCTGCACCGCAGACAGGCTGGCTAGGGCGTCGGAGACGTGCGATCGCGGCGGTGACACCAGGCCTAAGTCGGTGGCCATGTTGTTGATGTCCACCCCGTACCAGGTTAGCAGCTCGCGTAGGTCCCTCCGGTAAATCACCGATAGGGTGTAAAGGCGATGAATCCCGGGCACCACCGCCTTGGTCTCAATGTCAGACAAGCGGCTGGGTGGAATAGAGAACTCTTCGTTGCGGTATTTTTCGGCAATGCGCGCGCTCGAATTCTCCACATCACGCATGGTGAGGCCGAGTTTTTCCCGCAGAGTGCGTAAGCTTTTTCCAGCTGGCAGCATTGACTACGCTCCAAGACCGCCGAAAATCATATCAAACCCAGCCTGTCTAGTGACCGAAAATTGTGCAAAATCCTGGAGACGGCGAAGACATTACGAATTCCGAACAGCCTCGGCGCCTTGCTCAGCGGGAAAAGTTATAGATATGCGGCCCGCGCAAAGGCAAGACATCATCGCACTATTTCGCTGTGGATTTCTGCCTTGCGTTCTGAATTCGTAACAGGAATTTCCAAATTGGGAATGGACTCTCGCAAATCCTCGTCAGAGCCTGGTTTCTCCTACGTTTTCCGCGAGCCGCTTGGATGACATTTGTCACTCCTAATGCGTGATGGATGGCACTGGTGGGGGCGTGGAGCTTGCGCGATCCTATGTTTCACAAGCGGTGAACAACTTGGGAGGCCGAATGGTCGCAACCGCAGAACAATATCGCGAAAGTGCCAACGCCATGCCATTGGATCAGGCGGTCGCCAGGCTCGAGGGAGTGAGCAAGAACTACGGCGCAACCCAGGCGCTGCGCGGAGTGAACTTCCAGGTGCGCGCAGGCGAAGTTGTGGCGCTCGTGGGGCCGAACGGCGCGGGCAAAACCACGGCGGTGAAACTGCTACTGGGCTTGATGCCGCCCAACGTGGGCAGAGTGCGTGTATTCGGCAGCGATCCCACAAATCCCGAGAACCGCTTGCGAACCGGCGCTATGTTGCAGGTCGGACGAGTTCCCGAGACGTTGCGCGTGCGCGAACACATCGATCTGTTTTCTACTTACTATCAGAGGCCAATGCCGGCAGAGCAGGTTCTTGCTGCCGCAGGCCTGGAGAAACTGGGCGACCGCAAGTTCGGCGAGCTTTCGGGCGGCCAGAAGCAGCGGGTGTTGTTTGCTCTCGCCATTTGCGGTGATCCCGACCTGCTTTTCCTCGACGAGCCCACGGTGGGACTGGACGTAGAAGCGCGCCGCCTGTTGTGGGACGAGATTCGTCAACTCGTCGGCCGCGGCAAGACCGTGCTCCTTACAACCCATTACCTGCACGAAGCTGATGCGCTGGCCGATCGCATCGCCGTCATCAACCGGGGAGAGATCATCGCGCAGGGCACGCCGGCCGAGATGAAAGCGAAGACCAGCGGGAAACGGATTCGCTGCATCACTACTCTCAATCTCAACCGCCTGCGTCAGATGACGGGCGTGCGCGAGGTGAGGGAGGACCGCGAAGCGGTCGAGATTCATACCAGCACAGTCGAGCCAGTTGTGCGCGAACTGCTGGCCGCCGACACGGCTCTGTCCGGGCTGGAAATTACCAGCGCGGGCCTGGAGGACGCATTCCTGGCTCTAACTCAGGACAGTCAGCCAAACGAACGTCCCAACTGAGAATCGCGAGGAGAGATCATGAGCACCGCAACTTTAGCCCTGAGCAATGCAAGCACCGAGCGTTCGCAGCTGCACACCGCGAGGATTTACTTCAAGGAAGCTAAGTACGAGTTCCTGAAGAACCTTCGTCTGCGTATGTACACCGTATCGGTTTTGACCTTCCCGCTGATGTTCTACATACTTTTTGGGCTCCTGCTGAACGCGCACGAGGCGATCGGCGGCACGCGGGTTCCGACTTACATGATCACAACCTACGGAACGTTCGGAGTGATGGGGGCTTCATTGTTTGGAACTGCAGCCGGTTTGGCCTCGGACCGCGGCCTGGGATGGCTGCAGGTGAAACGCGCCAGTCCGATGCCGCCATTCGCCTACTTCACCGCCAAGGTTATCACCAGCATGATCTTCAGCACGATCGTGGTGCTGTCGCTGTTCGCACTGGGATTCGCATTCGGCGGTGTGCGTATGCCGCCCGCCCAATTCGCCCGGCTGCTGGGAACGCTGGCCGCGGGGTCGCTGCCATTTTCCGCCATGGGACTGGCCGTCGGATACTTCGCCGGCCCCAACTCGGCGCCTCCGACTATAAACCTGATTTATCTGCCCATGTCCTTTTGCAGCGGACTGTGGGTGCCGTTCATGTTCTTACCCAAAGTCGTGCAACACATCGCGCTGGCGCTGCCTCCGTATCATCTGTCGCAACTCGCCTTGGGGATAGTGGGAGGCGGCAGCCATGAATCGAATGCGACGCACTGGGAAGTTCTGTTGGCTTTCACCCTGATATGCCTGGGCGTAGCCCGCATCGGCTTCCAGCGCGATCAGGAAAAGATGTATGGATAATTGGCGCGGTCGAGAAACAGGAGCGGTGTATGAACCACAATCCGACAACATCGGTGGGCTGGGCAATCATCCTGATCTTGCTGGGAGTTGCGGCGCTTTTCGGTGGTGTCTGGTCGCTGATCCTGCTGATTCCAGCGGCTGTGCTGGTCTGGTACAGCGCAGGGCCATTGTCGCGTCGTGGCCGAAATTGACCGTCGGGGTGAGAATAGGGGGGATGGGCATAATCGTCATGGGTGCAGCGGCGTTCGAAAAAAGGGGACCGGCGGCCGGTAAATGGCTCTAGCACTGAAGTCCTTCAAAAGCGTAATCAAGAACCGCGAACACGGATGGAGTCCGTTCATCTGGTTCATATACTCCGCCTTCTTCTTCGTCCAGCCAGTAGTGGATCACGTCGGCCTCCGCCAGTGGCTGCTCGACATTCTGGGCTTTATTGTTTTCTGCTTCCTTTATTTCGGTCTCTTCTGGCTGGAGAGGCCCCGTAGTCTGCTGCACATTGGTAGCATGCTGTTGCTGGGAATGTTATTCATCCCTCACAACGGTGGCGCTTGCGGGTTCTTTATCTATGCCGCGGCCTTCGTGCCTTTCTACGTGAAAAAGCAGACCACAGCGATCGCAGGAGTGATCGCCATTGCGGTCATTGGCGCGGTCGAATGCAGGCTCCTGCACCTGGACCCCTGGACTCTGGTCTGGACGAGCGGATTCCCCCTGACGGTCGGGGGCACCAACATTTTCTTCGCTGAGCGCAATCGGATGAACCGTAAGCTGTACCTGGCCAATGAGGAGATCGAGCATCTCGCCAAGGTCGCCGAGCGGGAGCGCATCGCCCGCGATCTGCATGACGTACTGGGACACACGTTGTCGGTCATTGCTCTCAAGTCCGAACTAGCGGCCAAGCTAATGAATCGCGATCCACTGCGCGCGGGCAACGAAATCCGGGAGGTCGAACAGATTTCCCGTCAAGCATTGTCCGATGTGCGCGATGCGATTCGCGGCTACCGCGCCAAAGGACTCGCCGCCGAGCTGGCACAGGCCAAGACTACACTTGAAACGGCAGGCTTGACGGTGCAGTGCGACGCCGCCAGCACCGTACAGCTGCCGCCCATGCAGGAAAGCGTGCTGGCACTGGCCGTGCGTGAGGCCGTCACCAATGTCGTACGCCATGCCCACGCCAAGACGTGCCGGCTGCGCCTGGAGCAGCAGAACGGCTCCTTCCGCCTTGAGATTCAGGATAATGGCCGCGGCGGCACGATCCGCGAAGGCAACGGCTTGCGCGGCATGCGCGAACGCGTCGAAATGTTGGGCGGCAGGCTTGAGCGCGAGGGCGGCTCCGGAACCAAACTAACCATTACGCTGCCGGTAAAAGAAGTGCCGAAAGGAGACAACTGCCAGAGTTGAGCTCTTCGGTCAAAGTCGGACGCAAGACGATTCGCGTGGTTCTGGCAGAGGATCAGGGCATGGTGCTCGGCGCGCTGGCCGCGCTGCTCGAAATCGAAGGCGATATCTCTGTAGTTGCTCAGGCGCGCAACGGCAAGGAGGCGCTGGACGCAGTTTTGGCGCACAAGCCGGACGTCTTCATCACCGACATCGAAATGCCGCACATGAGCGGTCTTGATGTGGCCGTGGAGTTGAAGCGCCGCCGCACTGGAACTCGCGTCGTTATCGTCACCACCTTTGCCCGCGCCGGATATTTGCGCCGGGCGCTCGAAGCTGGAGCTTCTGGATATTTGCTGAAAGATATGCGCGCCGAAGAGCTCGCCGACGCGGTGCGCCGCGTGCATCAAGGCATGCGCGTGATTCATCCCGAGCTTGCGACCGAAGCGTGGGGCGAAATGGACCCGCTTACCGATCGCGAACGGCAGGTGCTGCGGTTGGCTGGCGAAGGCATGGCCAGCGGCGACATCGCCGACGAACTGGGCTTGTCCGACGGCACCGTGCGCAACTATCTCTCGGAGGCCATCAGCAAGCTGGGGGCAAGCAACCGGGTGGAAGCGGCCAGAATCGCTCGAACCAAGGGATGGCTGTAATAAATCAAGCCGGCGCTACCCGCAGAATCACACCGGCACGACTCGCAGGCTGATATCTACCGCTTGGGGAGAGTGCGTCAGCAATCCGACGGATATGAAGTCGACTCCGGTTTCAGCGTAGGCTCGGACGTTCTCCAATTGAATTCCACCCGAGCACTCGATCGGTATGGGGCGACCTCGTGGCTGGGCGTCGGGCTGCGAGCACCGTTCCACGGCACGGCGCACGTTCTCGGGGGTCATGTTATCCAGCAGAACCGCTTCAGCGCCGTGGGCCAGCGCCTGCTCGAGTTCCTCCAGGCTGCGCACCTCGACCTCAATGATCTGATCGCCGCGCCGATTGCGGCGGGCCAGTTCGAGAGCCGCACCGACTCCGCCTGCCAAAGCAATGTGATTGTTCTTGATGAGTACACCATCCGACAGATCGAGACGGTGATTCTGTCCTCCGCCGCAGCGCACTGCATATTTGTCAAGCACGCGGAGGCCCGGAGCCGTCTTGCGCGTGTCGAGGATGCGGGCGCCGGTGCCGGCCACGGCATCCACGAACTGGCGCGTGAGCGTAGCGATGCCGCTCATGCGTTGCAGCAAATTCAGAATCACCCGCTCGCAGGAAAGAATCACGCGCGCATTATGCCGAATCACGCCGATGGTTTGGCCCGGCCGCAGCCGCACGCCGTCGAATATTTCCCGATGCGTGGTGACTTCGTGGTATCCAGTGACGGCGCCATCGAGCGCGGCGTAGACGTCCAGAATCCGCGCCACACAACCGATCCCGGCCAGTATGCAATCCTGCTTGGCAATGATGGTTGCCGACGCCTGCTGGTTGGCGTCGACGCAGGCATAGCTGGTCGCATCGCGCGTGGCCCGGTCTTCGAGGAGCGCGTTCTCGAGAATTGCCGTGATGCGGCGACTATTCCAGTCCATAAAACCAGTTGCTAGTAGTCAGTGGTCAGTTGCCAGTCATTCCGAAACGAAGAAGGCGACCTCATCCTGAGCGAACGCCGTTTTTGACTAGACCCCCCAAGCGGCTGCCCCACCCTTCGCGCTTTTCGAAGGGTGGGAGGACACTGGCCTACGAACATCCCAACTCCTTCATCTTGCTCAGCGTCTTCTCCTTCAGCACTGTCAGTTCCTGCTGCTGCTTGCGCAGAGTCTCGACAACACTCTGCGGCGCCTTGGCCAGGAACTGCTCGTTGCCTAGTTGCTTTTCGCCGGCGGCGATTCCCTTCGCGATTTTCTCCAGTTCTTTCTTCAATCGCTCGCATTCCGCCGTGAGATCAATTTTCCTTTCATAAACGACGTGCACATCGAAACGCGCGGTGTGCCGTGCTCCGGCCAGCTTGGCCAATGAGCCATCGACAAATGTGATTCTCTCTACGCCCGCCAGCCGCTCGACCGCGCCGCGGTTTTCTTCGATCAGTTTGCGAATCTCCGGTTCGTGCGCGAAAACCTCGATCGGGATTTTGGCTTTCGGCTCGATCTTCAATTCCGCCCGCAGATTGCGCACGCTGACGATCAGATCTTGCAGGATCGCCATCTCGGTCTCGGCCGCGAGATCGAATTGCTTCTCATCCGCCAGCGGATAAGCGGTCAGCGAGATGGATTTCACCGGCGGCTTGCCCTCGTACATCGCCTGCCAGATTTCTTCGGTGATGAAGGGCATCACGGGATGCAGCAGGCGCAGGGAGGCGTCGAACAGACTGACCAGATTTGCGCAAGCAATCTGGGCCGCGTCCCTTTCCACGCCTCCGTCGAGATTCAGCCGCGGCTTGATGAGTTCCAAGTACCAGTCGCAGAATTCGCCCCAAAAGAAGTCATAAATGCGATTTGCTGCCTCGTGGAAGCGATAGGTCTCGAGCGCATCATTCACATCGGCGGCGACGCGGTTGAAGCGCGAGAGAATCCAACGATCCTCGAGAGTCGCGGCCTTGAATCTAGCAATGCCCTGCTCTGGATGGGGGTGCCCCACTTCTCGCCGGTTTTGCGAGAAGTGGGAGGACTCAAAACGGCCGGGACTTCGTCCTGGCCGGACAGCCGAGGGCGGCTGTCCCCACACAAAACCAACTCGATCCACATTCATAAACATAAACCGTGCCGCGTTCCAGATCTTGTTGGCGAAGGCGCGGTAGCCGTCGGTGCGGCTTTCATTGAACGCAATGTCGGTGCCGGGCGCGGCCATGGCCGCCAGCGTGAAGCGAGTCGCATCTGTTCCGAAACGTTCAATTACGTCCAGCGGATCAACTACGTTCCCCTTGGTCTTCGACATCTTCTGCCGCTCAGCGTCGCGCACCAAGGAATGGATGTAAACCTGCCGAAACGGCACGGAGTCGTTTTGCTTATCGCCCCAGCCACTCGCTTTCTTTATAGCCGCATCCTGCTCGTGTCCATGCATGAAGTGGCAGCCGAACATGATCATGCGCGCGACCCAGAAAAACAGAATCTCGTAAGCTGTAATTAACAGCGTGGTCGGATAAAAAACTGCCTGATCCCGCGTTTTCTCCGGCCAGCCCAGGGTCGTAAAGGGCAGCAGGCCCGAGGAAAACCACGTGTCGAGCACGTCCGGGACCTGTTCCACCTTTCCGCCGCATTTCGGGCATTTCGCCGGGGCCTCGCGCGCCACGAACACTTCTTCGCAGGCGTCATTACTGCATGTCCACGCCGGAATGCGATGGCCCCACCACAACTGGCGCGAGACGCACCAGTCGTGAATGTTGTTCATCCAGTTCAGATAAATCGTGCGATAGTTCTCGGGAACGATCGTGATTTCGCCGCTTTCGACGGCTTCTTTGGCGCGCTCGGCCAGGGGCGCAACCTTCACGAACCACTGCTCCGACAGGCGAGGCTCGACGATAGTTCCGCAGCGATCGCACTTGCCGAGCGCGAGCGCGTAGTCTTTTTCCCCAACCAGAAATCCCTGCTCCTTCAGGTCGTGCAGCACACGTTTGCGGGCTTCGAGGCGGTCGAGACCCGCATAGGCGCCGGCATTTTCATTCATGTGCGCGTGCTCGTCCATCACGTCAATCTGCGGGAGGTTGTGGCGCTTCCCGGCTTCGAAATCATTGGGATCGTGCGCCGGAGTGACTTTCACGGCACCCGTGCCAAACTCCGGCTGCGCGAGTTCGTCGGTGATGATTGGAATCTCGCGCATCATCAGCGGCAGCATGACTTTCTTGCCGTGCAGATGCGTGTAGCGCTCATCCCGTGGATTGACCGCGACCGCCGTGTCGCCGAGCATCGTCTCGGGCCTCGTGGTAGCGACAGTAATAAATTCGGATCTCCCGATCACCGGGTAACGAATCTCCCACAGCTTGCCCTGCACGTCTTCATGCTTGACTTCGAGATCGGAGATCGCGGTCTGATGCCACGGGCACCAGTTCACAATGTACTTCCCGCGATAGATCAATCCTTCTTCGTATAGCCGTACGAACACTTCGCGTACAGCGCGCGAAAGGTTGTCGTCCATGGTGAAGTACAAGCGGTCCCAGTCGACGCTGGCACCGAGTCGTTTCATCTGATCGAGAATCGCGCTACCGTACTCGCGTTTCCATTCCCACACACGCTCAATGAATTTCTCGCGCCCGAGGTCGCGCCGCTTCTTGCCTTCTTTGGCGAGTCGCCGCTCGACCATCATCTGGGTCGCGATGCCGGCGTGATCCGTGCCCGGCAGCCACAGCGTGATGAAGCCGCGCATGCGGTGCCAGCGCACAATGATGTCCATCTGCGTCTGGTTCAGCATGTGGCCCATGTGCAGACGTCCGGTCACGTTGGGCGGCGGCAAGAGCAGGGTGAACACGGGCCGCGTTTCGCCCTCGGGCGGCGTAGGAACGGAAAAGAGTTTTTCCTTGACCCAGTAATCGGCCCAGCGCTTCTCAATCGCGCCCGGCTCGTAGGCTTTCGGCAGTTCTTGGGGCATAGAAAGCAGTCAGCACTCAGTCGTCAGCAATCAGCCAGTCGAAACCGATCGAATGACAAAGGCTTTCAACTGACTGCTGAGTGCTGAATGCTGATCTTACCTGCGCGAGAAAAGCAGGGTCAAACGCGCCTTGGGTTCTTCTGGGGCTATAGTATTGAGCGAGTCGACCTGGCTCGTCCTGTCGCGATCGCGTCGCCAGCGTGTGGGGACACGGACAGGCGCCTGATCTGAATGGCGAGAGTGAGGCAAGAGGGAGAGCAATGAATCCTAAACGATGTTCGGCGTCCGAGACCCACGAAGTGGCTGGATCACGAGGACAAGCGCGTATTCTGGATTTCTTGACTTCATTATTGTTGATCAGCGCTTATGGACCGTGGTGCTTTGGGCAACCGGGCCACGTCATGAAACAAGTCATCCCGTTGAACGCCGGATGGGAGTTTCGCCAAAGCGTCGGCGCCGATGCCAAGCCGGCTGAGTGGCGTCCGGCAACAGTTCCCGGCGACGTCCACCTCGACCTTCTCGCGAATAAGTTAATCCCCGAGCCTTTCTATCGCGACAACGAAGCGAAGCTGCGGTGGATCGAGAATGCCGATTGGGAATATCGCAACTCGATAGCGATCACGCCCGAGATGCTCCAACACCAGCATCTCGATCTCGTATTCAAGGGGCTCGACGCCTACTCGCTGGTCTACGTCAACGACCAACAAATGCTGACGGCGAACAACATGTTCCGCGAGTGGCGGGTTGACATTAAGCCCTATGTGAAAGCGGGAACGAACAGCCTGCGCGTGGTTTTTCCCACGCCCATTGAGGCCGCCGCCAAAGTTGCCGCCAAAGATCCTTGGCGCGAGCGCACCAGGACCGAGGAGAAAACCTACATTCGGAAAGCTGCCTACGAGTATGGCTGGGACTGGGGACCGCGTTTCGTGACCAGCGGCATTTGGCGCCTCGTGAACCTCGAACTATGGGATGACGCGAGAATTTCTGATCTGTATATCCATCAGAAAGACATCACTTCCGAAGTCGCTCACGTGATCGCGGAAGTTGAGGTTACTGCGTCGAATGCAGGCGTGGGAACAGTCGCGGTTGATTTTCTTCAGGCCGGTAAGAAGGCGACAGTCACCCGCAGCGTGACGCTTGATCCGGGGATCAACCACATCGACCTCGCGATTGATATCCAGCATCCCGAGCTTTGGTATCCGGCTGGGTACGGAGCCCAGGCGATGTATGCGTTCCACGCTGAGCTCAAGGTCGGCAAGAGGGTCGAAGACGAAGTGGAAACGCGCACCGGACTGCGCTCGATCATTCTGCGCCGGGATGTGGACCAGTGGGGCCGGTCGTTCGAGTTTGTGGTGAATGGAATTCCGGTATTTGCCAAGGGCGCCGATGTGATTCCTTTTGACAGCTTCCCGAGCCGTGTGACGACAGCCCAATACCGCCGGGTTCTCGAGTCGGCGCGAGAGGCCAACATGAACATGATTCGCCACTGGGGCGGAGGCTACTACGAAACCCAGGAGTTTTATGACCTTTGCGACGAACTCGGCATCATGATCTGGCAAGATTTCATGTTCGGCAACGACTGGCAGCCGGGAACGTACGATTTCAAACTGGAAGTCGAGAAAGAAGCCGAGTACCAGGTTACCCGCCTGCGCAACCATCCCAGCATCATCTTGTGGTGTGGGAACAACGAGACCGAAGAAGCCTTCCACTGGGACGACAGGCCGATGCTTCCTGCTGACGTGCGCATGAGAATGTGGCAGGACTACCTGACGCTGTTCAGCGGAGTGCTTGCCCGCACCGTCGCCAGACTCAACCCGGAAACGCCATTTTGGCCGAGTTCGCCCAGTTCGGATTACGAGGACCTATCGCCCTCCTACCAGTCCGGCGACATGCATGATTGGAGCGTGTGGCACGGGCACGCCGAGTTCACCGACTACGAAAAACACTTTCCCCGCTTCATGACGGAATATGGATTTCAGTCCTTCCCGGAGATGCGCACGATCGAGGCTTTTACCACTGGGGAAGATCGTGACAGCATCTTCACGCCTGTGATGCTGGCTCATCAGAAAAACAATGCCGGCAATTCGATTATTCACGACTCGATGCTGCGCTACTACGGCGAGCCGAAAGATTTCGCATTCTTTCTCTACGCAAGCCAAGTGCAGCAGGCCGAAGCCATCAAGATCGGAGCCGAGCACCTGCGCCGCTTGCGTCCGCGAACGATGGGATCGATCTTCTGGCAACTCAACGATTGCTGGCCGGTCGCGTCCTGGTCGAGCCTGGACTACTTTGGGCGATGGAAGGCGCTGCACTACTACGCCCGCCGGTTCTACAGTCCGCTGCTGGTGTCGCCGCACGTGGAGCAAGGCGAGCTGGCCGTGTACGTTGTGTCCGACAAGACGACCGAAGTGCCGGCGCAACTCCGGCTGCGCCTGATGACTTTGGACGGCAAGGTTCTGCGGGAAGAGAAGCAGGCAATTACTGTGCCCGCACTTTCCAGCAAGGTTTACATCGAACTCCCGCTTGAGGAGCTTCTCGCGCAGCTGGATACCGCTGACCTGTTTGGCGCGGTGGATCTGACGGTTGGCGACGAGCGAGTGTCCAGCAATATTGTGTACTTTGCGCCAACCAAGCAGGTTCATTTGCGTGCAGCCGGGGTCGATACGCAGTGGTCGAAGACGGATGGTGGCTACGTCTTGAAACTTTCGTCGAAGGTGCTGGCGCGAAGTGTTTATGTTTCTTTCAAAGACATGGATGTGACGGTCTCTGACAACTACTTTGATCTGTTGCCGAACGAGCCGGCGCAGATCCGCATTCTGAGCAGTGCGAGTCAGGAGCAACTGCAGTCAGCGTTGAAGATCGTCAGTCTGAGCGATGCCTTTGTTTCGCAGCCGGGAGCTCACAATCCGACTACCGTTCCAAACGGGGAATGATCAGGTCACGCAACAAGATTTGGTGCTGGCTGCCGAATGCTCGTTTGGTCTGATGGTTTACCTGGGGCTAGTTAAGAGGGACTAAGCATTGCGCGCCTGGTGGTGTTGGAATGCGTTTAGGCGCTTGCCCAGAGCCGGCGCGTTTTCTGCGAGAAAAGGGGTCCAGCATCCGCTGGAGAAACCACATTGATCGATCTGCTTCCTTATTGCCATCACATGTGACCGTTGACGAATTTGAGTAGACTTACGCGGAGTGCTAAGTGCATACTGAAGTCCCTCCCCAAGGCGGCAAACTTAGATCGACGTTTAGGACACCACTCCGATGAAACTGTCCGGCCGCGGTTCGCAGCAGTGTGGTTGTTTCCCCATCTCCGAGTCAAGCTCCGGAACGTACAGCACGAAAAGAACCTGGGCATTCCTGGCCGGGATTCTCCTGCTGTTGTTGCCAGGTGTTGCACTCACGTCGGCCTACGCACAGGGCCCAGTGGCTTTGTCTCCGGCCGCGTTGTCCTTTGGCAATCATTACGTGGGAGGACCAGCGAGCGCCTACCACACCGTAACGCTGACGAACTCGCAGACTGTGCCCCTGTCGATCAGCGGTGTTGCCCTTTCGGGCAGCAACCTCGCTGACTTTGCAATGAGCAACTTTTGTCCGACGAGACATCCGTTGGGAGCCGGGCTGAGCTGCGCCATTAGCGTCAGGTTTCAACCGTCCGCTCTGGGTACCCGCACCGCCACGCTGACTTTCACCGACAGCGCTTCCGGCAGTCCCCAGACAGTTGCCCTGACGGGTGTAGGCCTCGCTCCCGCGTCAGTCGCGCCAGCCAGCCTGGCGTTTGCCGGCCAGTCGGTGGGAACGACGAGTGTTGTTGCCACGGTCACCCTGACCAACAATCTCAATTCGACTCTGTCCCTTTCAGCAGTCTCAGCGAGCGGAGATTTCGCGGTAGTGAGCGACACCTGCGGTTCCAGCCTGGCTGCGCTGGCACGCTGCAGCATTGGGGTTACGTTTACCCCAACGGCCTCGGGTGCGCGAACGGGTGTGCTCTCGATCCCCGACAGCGTACCCGGCAGCCCGATCTTGGTCGCGCTCAGCGGCACCGGCAACCAAACCCAGGCCAAGGGAATCCAATACGTTGTCATCATCTTTCAGGAAAACCGCACTCCCGATAATCTGTTTCAGGATCCAGTGCTGATCGCAAATGGCGCCGACATCGCCAGCAGCGGGCTCAATTCGGCGGGGCAGACGGTTGAGCTCACTCCCATGGACCTGGGTACAAAAGGTTCCAGCCCGCAACTCTACGACCTAGATCACGGACACGGCTCGTTTGTGCTCATGTACGACCACGGCAAGATGGACGGCGCGGACAAGATCCAGGCGTACTGCCTGAACTCAGCTCCTTGCCCTTCCAATCCTCAGTTCAAATACGTGTCGCCTTCAGATGTAGGTCCTTATTTCCAGCTGGCCGAGCAGTACACCTTCGGCGATCGCATGTTTCAAACCAATCAGGGGCCGAGTTTCCCGGCCCATCAGTTCATTATCTCGGGGACATCTGCGCCTACGGCTGCCAGCACCTCGTTCGCCATGGGGAACGTGGTAGGGGGAAGTACTTTCTCCCCTGACGGCTGCATAGCTCCGCCCAGCGACTACGTTCTGATGATCAATCCCGTGGGCAAAACCACCCGGATGTATCCCTGCTTTGAGCACGGAACGCTTACCGATTTGCTGGAAGCTGCCGGCTTCAATTGGCGCTATTACACGCCCAGCACGGGAGGACTCTGGACCGCCCCGAACGCAATTGAGCACATGTGTGGACCCAACGCTCCCCCGCCCAATGCCACTGCCTGCACGGGGCCGGATTTTATCAACAATGTGGTGCCGAACAGCAAGGCGATCCTGCAGGATATCGCGAATGGCACGCTGGCCAATGTGAGCTTTGTTATGCCGAGCGGTGCAGCATCGGATCATGCCAGCGTTACCGATGGGTCGGGGCCGTCGTGGGTGGCTTCCATCGTGAATGCCCTCGGCGCAAGTCCCTACTGGCCCAACACTGCTGTCATCATTACCTGGGACGATTGGGGCGGCTGGTACGATCACGTGGCGCCTCAGGTCATCGATGACGGCGTGAGTTGGGGATCAGGTTATGTCTACGGCTTCCGAGTTCCGCTCATTGTCGTCTCGCCCTACGCCAAACCTGGATACGTTTCGCACGTGACGCACGACTTCGGAAGCATCCTGAATTTTATTGAGCAGGTCTACAACCTGCCTTCCTTAGGCTATGCCGACGCCCATGCCGATGATCTTTCCGATTGCTTTGACTTTAGCCAGAATTTGGTCCAATTCAGGGCGATCAGAACGCCCTTGAAAGCCGAACATTTTCTCAACGACCACACGCCAGAAACAGCCCCAGATAATGACTGAATGAAGATCTATCTCAGCCTTATCGCCTTCTTCCTCCAGGTCTTGGGCTTACCGGCGTTTGCCTCCGACGCGGTTGGCCGCTTTGAGGTGTATTGCGATGGCGTCGGAATCTTCTTGGCTAACATCGAAGGCGCCCCCGCTCCTGGGAAGCTTGTTTTGTTCTCATACGTGAGCTTTCCGCCTGGCACTATTGGAGGCCGTTATTTCGGGCAGGGGCGCTGGTCGGACGCTTTTGTCCATCGCGATGGGTGCGTCCCCGACGGCAGGTGCGAGAGCATCGCCCATGGGAAGGTATGGATAGACGCATGGGATACGACCACGGCTGCAGACGCCCCGCCGCCAAAACGCATCTCGGGCAAGTACGAAATCGATTTGAACGGCAAACACCTCGAGGGCCGCTTCGTCGCGAAAGAGCACCACCGCAGGCACCCGCTGAGGGTGTGCATGTAGACCGTTTTGCAGACTGAGCAGCACGAGCCTTTCCAGCGGAAGTGGTCGGCAGGCCAGTGCCTAAAGGTGGTGGAACCCACAAAATTTGGGAATATTGGGGTTTGGGGGCTGCATCCCAGTGGGATCCATTCCTTCCCCTTGGCACTGCGATGGGTGGGGCCGAAACCCCGAACGCCTACCTCTTTTTCTTTTTCAGCTTCCTGGAGATTTCTTCTACGATTTTCGGCCGCAGGTCGGCCAGGACGCTATCCACAATGTTGGCAATCTCGGTGGGCTCTTCCGACTCGGCCTCCCCTTCGGTGGGAGTTTTTTCTGCGCCCGCTGCTACGGCCATGGCGGCCTCGTCTTTTGCAAGGGTCGCGGCCGCGTCTTCTCCGGTCTCCTTTGCGGGAGACTCACTCGCAGACTCGGCCTTGGGGCTTCCGGTCTCGCGGATTCGTCGCCAACTGGCCCAGGCCGCGGCCGTGCTCGCTGCGATTTCCCCTTCCTTTTTCGCCATATCGCCAGTGCCTCCTGCGGAAGATTCGGCTTGCTCGGAAGACTCGGCTTGCTCGGAACTTTCTGTCGCGGGCGCTGAAATCTGGTCTAACGGCGGCTCGGCAGGAACCTCAATCATCGGAACAGGCGCGGCTGTTTCGGCCTCGGGCACAGTCGAGGAGACCTCCGCAGGAGCTGGCGCAGTCTCTTCTGTTGGGGGCTGGGCACTCTCCCGTTTCTGCTCCGCTTCATCGATTTTTTGCTCAGCTTGTAGCTCGCTTGGAACAGGCTCAGCGACGCTCTGAGGACTAGGCGTCTCGGTCTCGGCCGCCACGCTTTCGACCGCACGGTCTCCTTGTTTTGTCTCGGTTTCTTTCGTCTCGACTACGAAAGCCGTTTCATTCGGGGTCGCGGATAACGCAGAACGCCAATCTCTCAAGGCTGACAGAAGAGCTGATTCCGATTCAGCTCGAACGGCTGGCTGTGCTTCCGGCTGGGCAACGGCCACGGTCTCGAATCCCTTCACGGCCGCCTGCAGGACTGGCGTTTCAACGGCGGCGTCGCTTGGGCGCGGTTCTGCTTCCTGCGTCGCGGCTACAGGCGCCGGCTCCGGCAACTCAGACACAGACGGCGCGGCCGGTGGCGCATCTGCCGGCAATTCTGCCACGGCGACAGGCTGAGTCTCGGCCAGAACGACAGGCTGACTTTCCGCTGGCGCTTTCGGAGGAGCCGCGCTGGCCGTCTCCGCTGCGGCGAAAGCAGCGTACGTTTTCTGCATCTCCAGTTCGAGGGAAGTTGCAGCTTCCTCGGGCAGAAGTGCGACAGGAACCGCCATCCAGCGCGCTGCGTTGCCTGCCAACGGAACTCCGGCTGCAGCGGCCATCGTCATGGGCTCATTCGGAGCAACATGCTCACTCACGCCGTTTCCTGAGTCTGCGCGCGCTTCCGCAAGCGGCATCGGCTCCTCGCCCGCTATCCCAGCGGCCGCCAGCGCAGCCGCAAAACTGGGCAACTCGCTCTCGGTTTCGCCGGGCATTTCGGCCATAGGTTCGACGGCAGCTTTTTCCTGCGCTTTCTCGTTCGCCGTTACCTCGGCGACCGGAGCCTCGACTGTTGGTCCAGGCACAGTCGCGATTGAAGCAGGCTCTTCCTTCGCCTCGGAGTTTTCTTGGGCAACGCCCTCTGGAGCATTCGTCGCAAGTGGGGTTGCCGCTTGCGTTACAACAGGCTGAGCTGAAACCGGCTCGGTCTGGACCTCTTTGGTCTCTGGCGCGGCCTTGGTTTCCTTTTCTGGGGAGAGATTCTCCTGCAAAGGCTCTTCCGCAGTGCGGCTCTCTGCTGCTGGGTGGCCCTCGCTGGGCTGGGTTCCTGTAACCCGGCTTTCGACTGCAGGTTTTGGTGCGTCTGTGCCCTTGATTTGTGCCGCGGCTGCGGCCAGGGCCGCGATCTCCTCGGGTGTCACATCCTTGGGCAGGCCCTCGGCCGCCAGCGCCCCCAGATCGACGTGAGAGCTCTCGTGGGTTGCCACGTCCGCTTTGTGGCCGGGGCGCTCGACGAATGTGCGCAGGTCTTTGTTCACCGGATTGTAGAACCCGGGTTCATCCACGAAATCTTCTTTGGCGGTTTGTTCCTTCTTCTTGGCGGAGGGAAATGCGATCCGGTCCTTCCAGCCCGTGTCTTCCTCAACAGCCATGGTTTTGTCGTAGCGGCCTTCTTCGACGGCTGCGATGGCGCGGGCAAAGCGCCCCGGCTTGTGGCTTTCGGGGCGGGGCACAATCTTGTCTTCCAGCTTGCTCAGCGCGCTCAGTAACTCGCTGGCTTCGAAGGGCTTTACGATGAAGGCGTCAGCCCGCGCGCGGCGGGCTTCTTCGGGTTTGAAAGGCTCCAGTTTGCCCACCGTCAGCAGAATCGGAATGCGCGCGGTCTCGCCCACGTCCTTGAGGCGCTGGCAAACCTCCAGCCCGCTGTAGCCAGGCATGTAGACATCCAGGACAATGACGTCGGGCTTCGCCTCGGCTACCTTTTTCAGCGCTGCCGACCCGTTATTGACCGTCACCACTTCGTAGCCGGCATCGGAAAGGATCTTTCGCCCCATGTTCTGGGCGGTTACGCTGTCATCGGCAAGAAGTATCTTCCTGGCCAAAGGTTTTCCTCTGATGAGGGGAGATACCGCGAAGGTAACCCGTCAGGCAACCTAAGTCAATGACGCAGAAGGGAAGTAACAGGTTACTAGTGGTCAACACCGATTGGGGCGGTTACCTCCGTAAGAAGGGCGCAACGGCCCGACCTCCTCGACAAAAAGCCGGCAAGGAGACTTATAGCGTGCGTTTTCCGGAGTCGGCCGCACAGTAGTTCTAGAACAGATTGGATATCCCATCCTGGCCGCGTTCTTGGCGACTGCGACGGGAAGGGGCGCATTAGCCGGACAAGAGGGGCAATCGAGAGCTCTGGGCTCCGGCCCCTGTCTGAGGTCCGACGTCCGACGTCTGAGGTCCGTTTCTAGAAGGGAACGATCTTCTTCAATCCCTTCTTTTTCTTCTTCTTGCTGCTGGAGATGTCCTGATCGCTAGCGGGAGAATTGTCGGCGCTGGCCGTGGACGAAGCCGATTGCCCCTGCTGAATTTCATTCACCTGCGGCGGCGGAGGCAGGGCCTGATTGCCGGCGTCGTTTGTGGGTTTCAGCTCGCTCGAATCGGCCGGCACATTCGGTTTCAGTTCATTGTCGTCCGCGACGGAAGGCTGATTACCGCCGGAGTTGGCCGCCTGGCCAAACAGCGGAGCTCCCGGTGCTGCTCCTTCGGCGCCGCTCCCGCCCGCGCTCGCGGGCGGCTGGTCCGGCTTTACGATTGTGATTCCCACATCGCTCTTGCCGGGCGGAGCGATCGCAACCAGCGCTTCTCGTTGAACGACGTCTTTTGGACTGACCGGCTCCGGATCCACGAGGGGCGGATCGCCCACCTTGGCCGTCTGCGACACATCCGGACCCCGTCTCACGAACCCCAAGAGTTGTTGAGCCGGGGTTCTTTCGCGCCGGCTAGCATCCTCGGCTTTATTCTGCGCAAGCGCTGCTTTGGTCGGTCGAGGGATCGGCTGGTGGAGAGCCGTCAGGCGCTTCTTGGCGTCGTCGGCGCGATTCATGATCGGATAGCGGGTCAGAATCTTGTCGTAGGCTTCGGCCGCGTCCTTAGTGAGATTGTCAAGATAAGGCCCCATCTTCGCTTTTTGTGCCTCGCTGATGCAGCCGCGCGGCAGACCATGTACGTCGCAGGTCGGAGCATTGCGCAGCCGCGCAATCAGCCCTTCGTAGTTCTGCCCGAGCAGATACAGCGCCTCATCCGCGCGGCTGTAAAGCGGATACTTGTCCACTAGCGATTGCAGGCGCGCAATCGAAGCCGGATACGACTGGCGCAGATAATAAAAGCGTCCGATCTGGAACTCGCGGTCGGCCAGCACTTCCTGCACTTCCAGCAGCCGCTGCTTGCACTCGGGCACGAGCTTGCTGTCGGGGTAGGTCAGAATCATCTTGCGGTATTCGTCTTCGGCGCGCTTGGCGTGGGTGTAATCGCGATCAGCCTTCTCCATTTGCTGGTAATGGATGTTGGCGATTTTCAGCTGTGCTTCGGCGGCTTCCGGCATGTTGGGAAAGAAGACTTCGAAATCGCCGAAACACTGCTCAGCTTGTGCCAGCGATGCCGTTCCACCTTCGGCATACCACGAATCACACTCGCCCAGCTTGGCCCGCGCGACATATTCGGAATCGGGATAGGCGTTGATCAGGGTCTGCAGCGTCAGCCGGGCCACGTCGAAGCGGTTGTGGTGCATTGCGTCCATGGCCTTGTCAAACAGTACTTTATCCGGCTGCTTGGAGCCGACGTTCGCCAGCGGGTTGACCGACTTCTTATTGGTGCAGGCCGCCGTCAACGCCAGCAGCATGCCCAGCAGCGCAATCGATGTAACTCGACGTGACATAAGAACCTCGGGAAAACCTCCGCCACAGATTCACGCGGATTGACACGGATCAAAACTAAGAAAAATCAATCAAGCCTTATCCGCGTTCATCGGTGCAAATCCGTGGCTACCTGGGTTTTCAATCAGCGATTGCAAATCGCCATTCGAAAAATCGTCAGACCTTCTGCAGCGTTGCCTCGGTTGCCGCCTTCAGCAGCGCCGCCGCATTCTTTCTTGGATCGCCGTTGCCGAAGACGGCGTTGCCTGCGACCAGAATTTCCGCGCCAGCGCGGACCACATCCGCCACCGTATCGAGGGCGATGCCGCCATCTACTTCGATGCGGTAATTCAAGCCGCGTTGGCCGCGAATTTCGGCTAAGCGGCGCATTTTATGCAGTGTGGACGGAATGAAATGCTGCGCGCCAAAGCCCGGGTTCACCGACATGACCAGCACATAGTCTACAACGTCAAGCACTTCCACGAGAGTCTCGACCGGCGTCGCCGGGTTGATCACCACCCCGGCGCGGCAGCCGTGATCTTTGATGTGGTGCAGCGTGCGGTTCAGATGCCGGCAGGCTTCCTGATGGACTGAAATCCAGTTCGCGCCCTCCGCCGCAAAGACGGGAATAAACTCGTCGGGATTCTCGATCATCAAGTGGCAATCGAGCGGCAGGTCCGTGGCCTTGCGCAGCGAGGTGACGAGCGGTGGCCCGGCCGTGAGATTGGGCACGAAGTGCCCATCCATGATGTCGACGTGAATGACGCTGGCTCCGCCGTCGGCCGCGGCGCGCACTTCTTCGCCGAGCCGTGCAAAATCCGCAGACAGAATGGACGCTGCCAGTTCGATCACAGAACTTGAGGCCTCAGAATCTCGGGTTTTTGCGAAGGAAACGCCTGTGAGAATTCTAACACGCACAACAGAAGTGGCGCGGGCACTCAGTTCTGCGCCGGCGGAGCTTGGCCGGTCTGCTTAGGCGTGTTCTCCATCATCTCCTTGATCTCCTTTTGCATCCGCTCCTGCGACTGCTGCTGGTACTTGGTAAGGATAGGCATCATCGCCTGCATGGCTTCCGCCATGACCTCGGGCGTTTCGTGTAAGAACTTCTGGCCGACCGGCGAGGAGTAGAACGCATTCAGTGCTTCGATGTCTCCATGTGTGAAGTGCTTCTGATAAGCCGGGATCATCGCCTGCATCATCTCGTCGAAAGGCATGTTTTTCAGCATGTCATCCATAATCATGCTCATTCGCGATTCAAAGTCGGGCGGCAGCTTATCCTTATCTTTCAAATACTGCTGGTGGTACATCTGGTGCATTGGCTTCAGCATGGCCTCCATCGTCCTCTGCATCATGTCGTGGGACTGCATGGTCCTCAGCAAAAGAATCACGTCGTCTTTTGATGCCGGATCATCGGCATTTTGGGCAAGAATAGGCAAGCTCAAAGCAAGACACAAAGAAGCGAGCAGAACTCTTTTCATGATGGCCTCCAAGCGCTCTTAGCGTATCCCAAGTCCCGCGCCGAATCCATGGATTTTGTCAGCAATGGTTCAGTCTGAGTCTCGACCCGTCTCGATCGTTTTCGATGGCCTCATCGCGAGCAAAGCCGTTCTTGGTAGACCTCCAGCTTTAGCTGGAGGCGAGCGCAGCGAGGCGGAGCGAGGGATCTCGCGTGGGGCGTCTCGTCAGTGCGCGCAAGATCCCCATTCGGCTCCCCCTCGCTTCTGCTCGGGGTTCGCTCAGGGCAGGCTCTCGGCCCGCTCGTGAAAGCGCGGGCCGTCGGGATGACGCCTGCGAGGAGACAGGAATTTCGAGCCGCGCTACTACTTTTGTCATCTGCTGCGGCTCCGGTTCTTGTCATGTTACCCTCGTCCCGCATGCTCACGCTGACCCGATTCGCGCCTGCTGCTAGCTCTGTCGCGGCCGTCTTCTGTTGGGGCACGTCCGATTTCGCGGGAGGACTCGGCTCGCGGCGCGCGAATGCCTTTACGCTAACCGCGTTTTCGGGTGTCTGCGCGCTGGCGCTGATGATCGCGACTGCACTCTCGCTGCAGAGTGAGTTCCCATCGCGCGCAAGCGTTCAGTGGGCGCTGCTGGCAGGCGGCATTGGAGGGTTTTCCTTGGCCCTCTTCTATCGCGCCCTGGCCGCCGGCCAGATGGGCCTCACTGCACCGATCTCGGCGCTACTGGCCGCGGCGATACCGGCGCTGGCCGATGTCGCCATAGAAGGCGCGCCCCGCCGTTGGACCCTCGCTGGCTTCATGCTGGCCATCGTCGCCATCTGGCTGATCACCCGGCCGGAGCCGGCTCCGGCATCAGGCTTCCGGCAATCGGCTCCCGGCCTCAATGGGAGGGAAACTTCCCGCAAGCGGGAAGCCGAAAGCCGGGAGGAGGTCGAGCCGGAAGCCGAAAGCTGCCGCCCCAAAGGTGTCGGGCTGGCCGCCGTTGCCGGAGTCGGGTTTGCTGCTTTCTATCTCTGCATCCACCAAGCCCGTGGCTCGGCGCCGTGGCTCGCCGTGTTCTCGCGCGTGGGTTCGTTAACAACCACCGCAGCGGCTGTCGCCGTGACTCGCGCTCCGCTGGCGCTGGACCGTCCTCGCATCGCGCTCGGCGCGCTGGCCGGATTCCTCGACATCATCGCCAGCGCCTTGTTCATCTTCGCCAGCCAGCGCGGGCGTCTGGACGAAGCTGTGGTCATCACTTCGCTTTACCCCGCCGTGACCGTGGTGCTGGCCCGTGTCATCCTGAAGGAACACCTCAGCGGTTGGAGGTTCGTCGGCTTGCTGGCTGCGTTGGCGGCAGTGCCTCTGATCGCAGCGGGATAGCGCGGATCGAGCGGTTTAAGGCGAATCGGGCAGGATTCACTTCCGAGCTTCTTTCGTGAAAATCCCGGTGAATCCGTCGTCCGGCGCTGTTAGCATCCAAGCGTGGCGCTCATTGAAGTCCGCAACCTGACCAAGGTTTTTCACCGCAGCGAATCACCGTTCGGCGGAAAATCAGGGCTGCCGGGAGAAGTCCGCGCCGTCGACGACGTTTCCCTCGACGTTCATGCCGGGGAAACCCTCGGTTTGGTCGGCGAATCCGGCTCGGGCAAGACCACGCTGGGACGGCTGATTCTGCGGCTGATCGAGCCAACTTCGGGCGCGATTCGCTGTGAGGGCCGCAACCTCCTCACCGCCGGCACCAGCGAAATGCGCCGCCTGCGCCGCCACCTGCAGATCATTTTTCAGGACCCGTTTGCCTCGCTCGATCCGCGCTTTCGCGTGCAAGACATCATCGCCGAGCCGTTGATCATTCACGGAGCTGACCAGAAGAAGGATACCTACGATATTGGGGATGCCCGAAGTTCCGTTGGTTTTGCGGGACGTGAGAATTCGAAAGCGGCGGTCCGCATTCGCGTCAGCGAACTCCTGCGCGCCGTCGGCCTTGACGAATCCGCCCTTCTCCGCTATCCGCACGAATTCTCCGGGGGACAACGCCAGCGCATCGGCATCGCCCGCGCCTTGGCCTTGCGTCCAAAATTCATCGTATGCGACGAGCCCGTTTCCGCGCTTGACGTCAGCGTTGGCGCGCAGATCGTCAACCTGCTGGCCCAATTACAGCGCGACTTCAGCCTGACCTATCTCTTCATTTCGCATTCCATGCCGGTTGTGCGTTATCTTTCAACCCGCATCGCGGTCATGTACCACGGAAAAATTGTTGAAGTCGGAGAAACCGCCCAGATTACCGAGGGCCCGGCGCACGCCTATACGCGCAGCTTGCTCCAGGCCACTCCTGAAATGGCCTCAGCCGGATGAGCGCGGCAAGAAGCTGGCATGCAATACTTTTTCCATGTCCTCCCGGGGACTTACTCGCGATGTGGTTGAGCTGATTCTCGGCTACGGGATTATCCTGGCTGCCATCTGGACTCCCGAGGCGGCGCAACGTGTACTTTCGCCGATTGCGTTGGTGGTGACGCTCGCCGTAGTTCTCGCCCGCCGCCCCAGCCGCGACGAACTCGGCTTCGGCCCTCGCGGTTTGTTGCCTTCGCTTTGGATTCTTCCCGCCGCGATCGTTTTCGCGGCCTGGAGCGTGCTACTGGCGAAGCATCTTGGGACGCTGCATCCGCTCTATCATCCCGACGTCGCGCATGTAGCGGGTTATATTCTCTGGACGCTTTATCAGCAGTTCCTGGTCAACGACTATTTTCTTCCGCGCCTCGCGCGTGTTCTCGGGCGCGACGCCCTGGCTGTGCCTGCGACCGCGGTCTTGTTTGCCGGGGCGCATGTACCGAGCCCTTGGCTGATCCTGGCCACGCTGGTGTGGGGTGTGATTTCGTGCGTACTGTTCCGCCGCTACCGCAATCTCTGGGCGCTGGGCCTGGCCCAGGGACTGCTTGGCCTCTGCTTCGCCGCATGCGTGCCCGACGCGCTCCATCACCACCTGCGCGTTGGCCTGGGATACCTGCGCTACCACGAGGCTCGCTCCCAGCCGTGACGAGTTCGATGCGGCGTCCGAAAAACCGCCCCAGAACCACTCGCTTTGTGGTATAATTTCAGTAGTCTCAAACAGCCCTAAGTATTTGCGATTTCAATGACTTGAGGTCCGGGGAGAAGCTCGCAAGCAGGCCGGACCGGAGCGAGATTTCCAGCCAGATTCCGAAGCGGAAGCAAGACCGGGTTCAAAGAAAAAGTCGGGACATTTTCGCGGAGCCGAATGGCCACCAAAGAGATCAACACCCCCATCACAGAAACCAAAACAAGAAACGGAAAAGTGACATCAATTGACACCCCCAACGAGGGAAAGAACGACGGCAACGGCAACACCTACACCGCCGAGTCGATCAAAGTGCTGGGCGGCATGGAGGCGGTGCGCAAGCGCCCGGCGATGTACATCGGCTCGACAGGCGAGCTCGGGTTGCATCACCTTGTCTACGAAGTTGTCGACAATTCCGTCGACGAGGCGCTCGCCGGATTCGCCGACAAGATTGAAGTCACGATTCACCTCGACAATTCCATCACCGTGATCGACGACGGCCGCGGCATTCCCGTCGACGACATGGAAGTGGACGGCGAGAAAGTCTCCGCAGCGCAGGTCGTGATGACCAAGCTGCACGCTGGGGGAAAGTTCGATACATCGTCTTACAAAGTTTCCGGCGGGCTGCACGGCGTAGGTGTGTCTGTGGTAAATGCGCTCAGCGAGGAACTCGATCTCGAAATCTGGCGCGACGGCGCGACCTGGCAGCAGACCTATTCCAAGGGCGAGCCGACCAGCAAGCTGAAAAAAACCGGCGTCGCGAAAGTAAAAACGGGAACCAAGGTGCACTTTCTCCCCGACCGGACCATCTTCACGACGATCGAATTCAACTACGACACGCTGGCGCAGCGGCTGCGCGAACTGGCTTTTCTGAACAAAGGATTGCTGATCACGCTTACCGATGAGCGATCGACCGACGCCAAGACGGGCGAAGCGAAGCGGACGGAATTCAAGTACAACGGCGGCATCGCGGAGTTCATCAAGCATCTCAATCGCGGCAAGCAGTTGCTGCACGACAAGCCCATCTACATGGAGGCCGAGCGCAGCGGCGTAGTGATGGAGATCGGGCTGCAGTACAACGACGGTTACTCCGAATCCATCTTCAGCTTCGCCAACAACATCAACACGGTGGATGGCGGAACGCATCTCTCCGGCTTCCGCATGGCGCTGACCCGCACCATCAACTATGCCGGCCAGCAACTGGGCTTGTTCAAGGATGTGAAGGAGAACCTGACTGGCGATGATGTGCGCGAAGGGCTAGTCGCAGTGATCAGCGTGAAGCTGCCGCAGCCCCAGTTTGAAGGACAGACTAAGGGGAAGCTGAATTCCGACATTGCCGGGGTCGTGCAGGCGTTCGTGAACGAGCGGCTGGGTGCGTTCTTCGAGCAGAATTCTACGGTCGCGCGAAAGATTATCAACAAGGCGATTGACGCGGCGCGGGCGCGCGAGGCGGCGCGCAAGGCCCGCGATCTGACGCGGCGCAAAGGCGCGCTCGACTCTGGCGGGCTGCCGGGAAAACTGGCGGATTGCTCGGAGCGCGATCCCAATCGCTGCGAATTGTTCATCGTCGAGGGCGAATCGGCAGGCGGAACGGCGAAGCAGGGACGCGACCGGCGCTTCCAGGCGATTCTGCCGCTCAAGGGCAAGATTCTCAACGTCGAGAAAGCGCGCTACGACAAGATGCTGGCGCACGAAGAAATCCGCGCCATGATCACGGCGCTGGGTACGGGCATCGCCAAGGACGATTTCGATCCCAACAAGGTTCGGTATGGGAAGATCATCCTGATGACCGACGCCGATGTGGACGGAAGCCACATCCGCACACTGCTGCTGACGTTTTTCTTCCGCCACATGCAGGAATTGATCAAGCGCGGTAATGTGTTCATCGCGCAGCCGCCGCTGTTTTCGCTGAAGAAGGGAAAATCGCAGCAGTACATCAAAGACGAGCGCGAATTCGTCAAAGTCATGGTGAAGCGCGCTGCTGAAGGGTTAAGCATACGTTACGGCGAGGGCGCGGCGAAGATTGAGGGCCGGGAGTTGGCTCGGTTTATGACCGTGCTCGATGAATATTTGGGGTTTTTCGACAAGCTCGACAAGCGCGTGCGCAACGAGCGCGTCACCGAGCTGATCCCCAGACTCGACCTGGCGAAGCGCGCCGATTTTGAAGGCGACAAGAAGCTGGCACCCAAGAAGATCGACCGGCTGGAAAGAGAACTCAAGAAGCTGCAGAAAGACGAAGGCTTCAAGTCGGTCGAGGCGCGGTTTGACGAAGAGCACAATTTGTGGGAAGTGAGCTTCGTCAACAAGCACGGCGCTGAGCATGTCATCAACTGGGAGCTGGCATCGAGCGCCGAATGCCGGCAGATGATCTCGAAGTACAAGCAGATTGAAACCTTCATGGAGCCGCCGTTTGTAGTCGAAACGCTGATCAAGGCCGCGCCGGCAAGCGGAAACGGAGCGGACGGCGAAGCTGAATCCGCGGAAGGCGAGAAGGCCGAGAAGAAGCCGGCCAAACCCGCCAAGCGAAAAGTCGATCTGGAAGTTGTGGAAAAAGCGACGGTCCGCGACCTGCGCGATCACGTCATCAACGAAGGGCGGAAGGATTTTGCCATCCAGCGCTATAAGGGCCTCGGCGAGATGACAGCGCCGCAGTTGTGGGAGACGACCATGGACCCGGAGCGGCGGACGCTGCTTTCGGTGAAGCTGGAAGACATCGCGGAATGCGAGGCCATCTTCACCACGCTAATGGGCGAAGACGTCGAGGCGCGGCGCAAGTTCATCGAAGAGAACGCGTTGGACGTAAAGAACTTGGACATCTGAGTCCCGTTTGTGCTGGAAAAACTATTCGGGGTATTCTCATCCAGGCTTGCGGGTACCTCATAAAGGAGGTTGGGAATGAGAAGGGTTCAAGCCGTTGTATTCGGACGTTTGGGGGTAGGTCTCCTGCTTCTTTGTTGCATGGCATTGCCAACCGTCGCCTTTGCAGGCGAGAAACAATACCCGGTTGAGGGAACTGTAACAGCGCTGGGCACGAACCAGGAGCCGATGGGTTCGGGCAGGCTGTTTGAATACCGTACCTACACTGTGAAAACACCGAGCCGGATCTTCGTACTCAAGTGTCCCAACGATATGAATGCTATTCTCGCGAAGCGCGGTTGTGGCGGCAAGAAACAGATTGAGATCGGTGACACGGTCCACTTGCGCGTTGAGAAGCGGTACGCTTACCTGCAGGTAGACAAGGGGAAAGAGCAAAGGCTTGATGTGCTTAGCGAAGGCGCGGGGAAAGAAAGCGAGCAATTAGCCAAGCCATAGGGTCGTCGCCGCTCATGGGCGAAGACGTCGAGGCGCGGCGCAAGTTCATCGAAGAAAACGCGCTGGACGTGAAGAACCTGGATATCTAACTAACTTCTTCGCCGCGGATCTTCTGGGGTCAACACGGAGACAGACTGGGAGTAGCCTAAACGGGCTGACCTTTTTGTCACTTGCGCAGTTGCCCGCTTACAATGCGGCCCATGAAACAGATTCACTTGAGCCCGGCATGGATCGTAATCTTCTTGAGCAGCCTGTCTCTTGCCCAGTCTTCACCTGCCCTCACTCCTCCCATGGGCTGGAATAGCTGGGACTCCTACGGCACCACCGTCCGCGAGGAACAGGTCAAAGCCAATGCCGACTGGATGCCCGAGCATCTGGCAAAGTACGGGTGGAAATACATCATCGTCGATATTCAGTGGTACGAGCCCAACGCTCAGGGACACGACTACGCGCCCGGCGTGCCGTTAACGATGGATGAGTACGGGCGGCTGCAGCCGGCAGTCAATCGTTTCCCTTCGTCTGCGAACAGAGCCGGGTTCAAGCCTCTGGCGGATTACATTCACGGCAAGGGATTGAAGTTCGGCATCCACATCATGCGCGGCATTCCACGGCAGGCGGTGGAAAAGAATCTTCCGATCAAGGGAACGCCGCATCACGCGGCCGAGATCGCTGATAAAGACAACGCGTGCCGGTGGAATCCGGATATGTGGGGCGTGGATACCACCAAGCCTGGCGCGCAGGCGTACTACGACTCGCTCGCGGAGCTTTATGCCTCTTGGGGTGTGGACTTCATCAAGGCCGATGATATGGGCAGCCATCTGTATCAGCCGGCGGAGATGAAAGCGCTAAGTCAGGCGATCCGCCAAACGGAGCGGCCGATGGTGTTGAGCATCTCGCCTGGTCCGGCGCCTATTTCGGAAGCCGAGTTTTTCCAGAAATACGCGCAGATGTGGCGCATCTCAGACGACTTTTGGGATGACTGGAAGCTGCTGCGGCAGCAGTTCGATTTGACTCGCGATTGGGCACGGTTCGTGGGAAAGAACGACACCTGGCCCGACGCAGACATGCTGCCGCTGGGCAAGCTGCGCGTAACGAGCAAAGAAGGAGGCGGCTCGCCAACAAAGTTCACGCCAGACGAGCAGCAAACAGTCATGACGCTGTGGAGCATCTTCCGTTCTCCGCTGATTTTCGGCGGAGACCTGCCCTCGAACGATGCCGCGACGACCGCGCTCATCACGAATGAAGAGGTGCTTGAAGTCGATCAGCACAGCAGCGGCGGGCACCAAGCGCTGGAGCGGGGAAACATTCGCGCGTGGGTGGCGGAAGGCGAAAGACAAGGAGAAAGGTACGTTGCGGTGTTCAACCTGGGTGAGGCCGCCGAAACGCTGCATTTTGCCTGGAGCGAAGTTGGCATTACTGACTCAGTTGTAGAAGTGCGCGACTTATGGACCCACAAGCCAGTGGGAAGCGTTGAAAGTGTCCAAGCCAGCCTGCGGCCACATGCGAGTGCGATGTTCCGAGTCACGACGAGTCGGTGACTTTGCGGCCGGAAAACCAAACCTCAGGCGCTGAAGCGCCGAATATCTGTTGCCCTTATCGGCACGAGTAAACTCGTGCCCTTCCCGTTCGTTCTTGCGTCACGGTTCGGCGGAGGTCTTTACCTCAGCCCTTCCACCAGATACAAATCCGCCAGCATCCGGTGGTAACCGAAAACGCACGTCTTGGCGTCGGGCGTCATTAGGATGGGGCCGATGTTTTCGACGCCAGCTGGATCGGAGGGCATGAGCTCCTTCCACAGCATGCGCTGTCCGCTGTGCAGATCGAGCCGGTACACACGCGCCGGAAGCTCTCCGGGCTGGTAGACATAGAGCGAACGTCCGTCACCCGACCAGTTGATCGGCTGCTCTCCCTGGTTGAAACCGGGAATGGGCTGAGGCTCGCCGCCAGCGACCGGATACAGGTATCCCTTTTGATCGGGCCCGATGGCCGCGACCTCGAGCGAATCAGGTGAAATCGTGAAGGCCGTTCCGTTCACGCCTTCCGGAGAAACTGCCTGGCTCTTGCCCGAGGCGACATCGTAAACGTAAAGGCGCACGCCCTTGTCCGGCTCGTTGGCAGAAAACAGAACGCGCTTGCCATCAGGAAACCAGTGCGCCCAGCTATGGTTGATATTGTCCTTGGTGACTTCGCGAGGCTCACCTGCGCCAGTGGGCAGGATTTTGAACTGGGATGGTGAATCCTGAGTCTGGGAGATCGCCCACTTGCCGTCCGGCGACAACGCAACCGCGCCGCCTTCGCCCAGCAGCACGGCGGGAGAGCCATCGGTCTTACGGATGTAGACGGCGTAGGTCAAGCCGCTGGACTTGGAGTAGTCTAGGGCACCGCCGCCACCCTCCTCGTCGAAAAGCAGAGTTTTGCCGTCCGGGGCAAGATCGGCGGGATAGGTGTAATCCAGCCACGAAAGTTCATGCTGCTTGGGGTCGTTGGCAAAAAGCCCGAGCAACTCTCGCCGCCAGTCGGCGCGGACGAGAAGGACGCGGCCGTCTTTGGCGATATCCAGCAGGATCAGAGCTCCCGGCAAGCGAGCCACGATGCGCTGCGTGCCATCAAGTGACACAGCGTAGAGTGTGCGATCCGTGCCGTAGCGGCCCGCGGTGAACCAAACCTCTTTCCCATTCGGCGCCCATGCAACTCCCTGAATCGTGAACCACTGGTTGGTCAGCATCCGCTTCTTACCGGCGAGATCGACGACCGCCAGCGACCCGCTGTCATCGCCTTGAAGAGGGTGGTCGGCGAAGGCGATGAGGTCGCCCTTCGGCGAAATGCGGGGATGGCCGATCCAGCCGCCGGTCTGGTAAAGCGGTTTTCCGATGGGAAATTCCAGGCGGTTCATGCCCGCTGAGTCGCGAACTACGGCAAAGTTCTGTCCATCGGGAGACCAGTCGGCCCACTGCACGTTTTCCAGCACCTCGCGCGGAGCCCCGCCGGCCAGCGGAGCGCGCGCTAAAGTTCCCATGGTCACCCAGGCGCCAATGGCTTTGCTATTCAACAGGACTGCCATTTCTGAGGTGGAAGAAATGGACATCAATTGCGTGCGGCTGAGTCCCATGGAGCGCGATTCGGGAGCTTCCGGGCGCGCCGTGAAAACATCGGTGGGATTGCCCTGCCACGCCGAACTGTACAGAATGGTTTGGCCGTCGGGGGCAAAGCGCGCAGCCCGGATGCTGCCACGGCGAAACGTGAGCTGCCGATAAAGCGGCGGCTCGGGCGGTTTGGAGGCGAAAAAGAACTTTCCGCCGAGGAGTCCGAGGCCCGCAGTTACGACAAGACCTAAGGCGAAGAAGATCCCGGCTCTTGATTTCCGCCGAACTGCGGGACGTGGCAGGGCAGCCGCGCTGGGAACGACCGACACTCCGGAAGTTGACGAGGCTGGCTGTTCGGCCACTACCGAGGCGTGGGAGGAATCGAGTTCCCGCTTCAGGCGCTTCAGGTCGGCGCGTAGCTCAGCCGCGCTCTGGCAACGCATGTCGCGATCTTTGTCGAGCGTCTTGTTAACGATCTCTTCCAGCTTGGGCGGCAGTTCCGGATTCAGCCGAATCGGGGCCGTGGCCGGGCGATTCAGGATGGCCTCGGTGACGACCGCCGAAGTCTCGCCGCGAAATGGGAGGACGCCGGTCGCCATTTCGTACAGGACCACGCCAAAGGAGAACAGATCGGTGCGGCCGTCCAGGTCCTTGCCCCGCAGTTGCTCGGGAGACATATAGGCGACGGTGCCGACCGCGGTTCCCGGGCTGGTCAGATCGAGGCCAGCAGCGTCGGCGATGGTCTGAGAGTCACCGCTGGCAGGCTGTCCCGCACGAGACATTTTGGCCAGGCCGAAATCCAGAATCTTGGCGTGCCCGCGATCGGTCACGAAAATGTTCGCTGGCTTGATGTCGCGGTGAACGATGCCTTTCGAATGCGCGGCATCGAGCGCGTCGGCGACCTCGATCGAAATGGTAAGCAGACGCTCCATCTCCATTGGCCGACCGTTGATCAGATGCTTCAGCGTCTGCCCGCTGAGGCATTCCATGACGATGAAAAGATGCCCGTCGTGCTGGCCGATCTCGTGGATCGTGCAGATGTTGGGATGGTTGAGCGCGGAAGCGGCGCGGGCCTCGCGGCGAAACCGTTCGAGAGCCTGCGGATCGCGCGAGGAATCGTCGGGAAGAAATTTCAGCGCTACGAATCGGCCGAGCAGGGTGTCTTCGGCCTTGTAGACCACCCCCATGCCGCCACCACCCAGCAGTTCGACGATCCGGTAGTGCGAGACGGTCTGACCGATCATGAACGAGTTGCCGGACCCCTTGCCGGCAAGGCAACCGCAAGAGTGGAAGTATCTTACGGGGCAATCGACGGTTCCGTCAATGCGGGCGATCTGACCCGAAGTCTCTCGCAAAGGCCGCGCAAGGCCCCGTTCTATAGGGGACGGCCGGGAACAAAGTCAGCTGGCCCACCCTCTAATTCAAGCAAGGCGGTATTTCGAGCAGCACGAAAGGAACCTATATGGCGGTTACTCTAGGATCACGCGTGAGGTCGTTCTTGACCAGCACCAAGAATTTGAAGACGGGGTGGCTGATTACAGCCGGAATTGTGGCGCTTTATGTTGGCGCGATTCAGCCCCGTGAAGCGGAGCGCGGCATTGCCAAATCCAGAGCAACTGGGCTGGCGGCGGAACGTGCTGAGCCAATCGGGCTGTGGCGACACGCGCGACCGATGCTGCAGCTGGGCGCGTCGCGGGTTCGGGAGGTCGACAGCGCCGAAATCGCACGCGATCAGTCCGCCGAACCGCAGATGATGGCTTACTTAGGTGGCTGGGCGCCTGCCTCTCCCTCAGTGCCCCCGGACACCGAGCGCAAAACGATTCGCACCAGCTCGATCGATCTCATTGTCCAAAAGCCTGCCGAAGCCGCAGAGAAGATCAGGCGGCTGGCAGAGAGCATGGGCGGGTTTCTCGTTACCTCCGAGATCAGCGGCGGCGAGGACGCCACTAGCGGATCGCTGACCGTTCGTATTCCGGCGGCGCGCTTTGAGGAAGCCCGGGCGGAGATTCGCAAACTGGGCCTGCGCGTGGAAAGCGAAAGAATCGAAGCGCAGGACGTGACCCGCCAGTACGTGGATCAGGAAGCGAACCTCCGCAATCTGCGGGCGGAAGAAGCCCAGTATCTGGCCATCCTGAAGCAAGCCAGTACCGTGAAAGACACGCTGGAGGTGAGCGAGAAGCTGGGCGAGGTTCGCGGGCAGATCGAGCAGCAGCAGGCGGAGTTCAATGCGCTCTCGAAGCAGATTGAAACGGTCGCCATCAGCATCATGCTGCGGACCGAAGCCGAGGCACGGGTGTTTGGGCTGAATTGGCGCCCGCTGTATCAGTTGAAGATGGCGCTGCGCGATGGGCTCGAGGGAGTGGCGAATTATGCCTCGGCGATGACGGCGCTTGTCTTTTACTTGCCAACCGTCCTGTTGTGGCCGGCGACCATTATCGCTGGCGGGGCAATGGGCTGGCGGTTGCTTCGCTGGGTGGCGCGGCGGTGGTTTGGATGGAAGGCTCCCGAGGCGGCGCACGTTTGAACATCGCCATTGAGGAATCCAGCGGCCCGGAGTACGATGCGGGCCATCGGGCATTTTCAGGATTTCCGATGGAGGAACGATCATGCCGCTAAAAGTGAAACGAATTACATTGTGGCGCAAAGAACTGGCGAACCAGGTTGGAACGCTGGCGGAAACACTGGATCCCCTGGCGAGAGCGGGAGCGGATTTGCAGGTGGTAATGGGCTATTGCTATCCCGGAGACCGCACCCGGGCCGCGGTGGAGTTATTCCCGGTTTCAACCAAGAAGGCGACTGCGGCAGCGCAGGGAGCGGGCCTGGCTGCGGCGGGCGTCCCGGCGCTTCATGTGGAGGGCGACAATCGGGCGGGCGTGGGGCACGCGATCACGCGCGCGCTGGCTGATGCCGGAGTAAATCTGGATTTTCTTGTGGCGCAGGTGATCGGCAGAAAATTCTCGCTAGTGCTCGGCTTCGAAAGCGATGCCGATGCCCAGAAGGCAGTCGCGCTAATCAAAAAGGCCACAGCCAAAAAGAAGTAGCGAGAAGGCCAAACAAAAGCAGGTTTCTCGCTCCTCTCGAAATGACAAGGGTTGAGTTAACCAGAGTTTACCTGGGGCGCAGGGAGACTTGCATCAGGCCGCTCTTCCGGCTTCTCTCCACGAAACACGCGCGAGATGCCGCGAACGATGCGGCGCATGGGCAGTTCGCCTTTCGCGTTCGCGAAGAAGATCTCGCCGATCCGGCTGCTACGGTAGTACCAGCGTTTGAGCAGGGCCAAGTGCTCCATAGTTTCAAGGGAGGACTTGGGTTTCGTCGAGGCTTGTGAGGCCAGCGTTTCTGCGACGCGTGACTCCATAGATTGCGACTTGGCGTGGTCAGCGGGCTCAATGGCAAAGGGTATCGGCCCGGAGACGCGGCCGCTGACAATGCGGAAGAAGGCGACCGAGCCGGGAAGATGGCTGGGTTGAATCATAAGCGCTGACATGCGGTCGAGCCGCTGCACGATTTCAGGAAGCTGGCTCAGGACGGGCTTGAGTTTTTCTACGCGGGCGTGAATCGCAGCGGCATCTTCAAATGCCAGGTTCGCCGACGCGGTCTCGCGCTCGGCTGAGAACTCGCGCAGCAGGGAATCTCCCGCAGAGTCGAAATAGGCTTGCACGCGGTTCACTTCGGCCGCGTACTCCTCATCGGTGCATCCCTTGAAGCATGGAGCCAGGCACATTTTCATTTCAGAATAGATGCAGCCGGGGAACTTGGGGTCGGGATGCAGGTCGTCCACGCAGCGCCGCATCTTGAAGAAATCGAGCGAGTCGTTCATGAACTTTTCGGCGGCGACGCGCGAAACGAACGGCCCGTAGTAAAGCGAACGTCCGCTGAGGCGGCCCGGCCGCGTGGTGACAGAAGCCCGCGGGTATTCGTTCTCGAGGTGCAGCTTCACTAACGGCGCGAAGCGGAACCGCAAGCGCGCGGGGTAGGTTTTGGGGAAGGTGGAACGTAGAACGCTGTAAAGCAGGAAGCCGGATTCGAAATCGGATCCGCTAGGCGAGTACTCGATCGAGCGAACGCGATCACGCAGATTGAGTTTTTTCGTGCGCTCTTCGACCGGTCCGAGAAGCCGCTGCAGTCTGCGGCGCAGATTGGCCGTCTTGCTGACATAGGGCTCGGATTGACCATCCGCGCCACGCAGAATAAACACTGCCGCAGCAGCTGGAGCAGCGGCGAAGATTTCGCGGTCCCGCTCAGGCGCGAATTCCAGGCGCTCGGTAAGCACCGGTTTATTCTAGTGGGTTGGTCGCAGGAGTGTTGTCATCCTGAGCGGCGTTCTTCGCACGAAGGATCTGTGCAATTTGTCGGCATCCGCAATGGCCCAGACCAGTTGCATAGGTCCTTCGCTTCGCTCAGGATGACAAGGTCGGAAATTGATCCACAGCAAATCTGAGGAGAGGTAGCCTATCGATAGCTGGCGCTGCGGTACTTCTGGCGGAAGTCGGTGCCGTCGAGGGTGACGATGCGGCACATCTCGTGCAGGCGGGAGCGCATGCGTTCTCCGATGCGATCTCCTAGAGTTTCGACACGTACCACGGCCCGCGCCGGCGAGATCGAGCCGGCCACAGCGGCGGGCTGATCTTCAAAATTCGTAGTAATAATCGTGGTGCGATTGTCGTTATAGCGCGTGTTGAGGATGAGGCTGACCGTATCCCACACCCATTCTGTCGGCTTCACGGCGCCCAGTTCGTCGAGCACCAGAACGTCGGTCTCGAACACGGGGCGAAGGACATCTAGTTCGGTGGTCTGGACGGTGGAGTTATAGGAGTTCTGAATTTCCTTCAGCAGTTCGCGATAGTCGTAAAACAGGGATGAGACGCCACGTGTGAGAATCAGCTCTTTGATGATGCCAACCGCCAGGTGAGTCTTGCCGGTGCCGATCTTGCCAATGATCAGCAGCCCTTTGTCGCCGCGGGGGTCGCACTTCTTGGCGAAGGTGGAGGCGACAAAATGAGCCTCGGCCAGCGAGGGATGAGCGCCGGGGAAATCGGTGTCGAAGTTCCCAAGTTCGCAATGCTCGTAGCGGCGGGGAATTCGAGCGGCGGCCAGCAGCGACTCTGCCCGCGCCTGTAGCTGGCAATCGCAGCGCGTGACCCGGCGTTCGCCGCCGTTGCGGCCATTGTTAACGTCGGCAGTCACTGGCTTCCAGCCGGTGCCGGCACACAAAGGGCAGACTTCCACTTCAGACTTAATCACCCGCGACCCTTCCTGTATTCGATTGACTCTCTCCTTTGACTTTGCACCCGATGGCGCGTTACGCGCAAGCGGGAAAGGCTGGCAGGCTGTGTACATCCTGTGAAGGAACGGCGCGACCTGTGGAGGGCTTAGGAAAAGTCTCCGAAGCAGGCTCAAACCCCGCCTGGGCAGGCCCATTTCGGGCCAAGAGAGTGCAAAACAGGCTTCGGGTGCGGATTTTCACAGTTGACATTCGGGGCGGAGGGTGGACAATACGAGCGATCAGGTTTCCCAACTCAGCCCGAGCCGTTTTTGCCTCCCGGTGTGGGCTGGGCACGAATGAGACCTGCGAGGAGAAACTATGAACAAAGCCGATCTGGTTGACAAGATCGCAGGCGCGTGTGAAATCAGCAAGGCGCAGGCTACGACTGCTATTGATACGGCGGTGGATAGCGTCACATCCGCTCTCCGCAAAGGGGATCGGGTGGCTTTGATAGGCTTCGGGACCTTCTCGGTGTCGCAACGAAAGGCGCGGAACGGGCGCAACCCGCAAACCGGCGCCACCATCAAGATTGCTGCCCGCAGAGTCGCGAAGTTCACCCCTGGGGCCGAACTCAAAAAGGCTGTGAACAAGAAGTAAAGCGAGAATTCTAACGATTAAGAAGCGGCAGGGGGTCGGCCCCGCCGCTTTTCTTCTGCCTGCATGGAGAAGGTGCATTCGGCGATGAGGCGCGCCCGAGCCAGAGTCAGGTTACACTCAACCAGGAGTGTTTTCCCGCGCGGGCATGCACGAGTTATCCATCGCGATGGGCATTGTGGATGCGGCGCTGGATGAGGCTGAGCGTCGCGGTGGCTTGCGTGTCAGCGCCGTCCACCTGCGACTGGGCGCGCTTTCGGGCGTGGTCAAGGATGCGCTGATGTTTTCCTATCAAGTGGCGTGCCAGGACACGGCCCTGCAAGGCTCGCGTCTGGTTGTGGAAGACGTTCCGGTGGCAGTGTTCTGCCCGCGATGCCAGGCACGGCGGGTTTTGCAATCGATACAGTCGTTTGCCTGTCCGGAATGCGGCGGGCCCACTGGGGACATTCTGCAAGGTAAGGAATTGGAAGTCTTCGCATTGGAGGTGCAGGAGTGAGCGAGCCGCGCCTGGTCGAAGTTCGCAGAAATGTTCTCAAGCAAAACGACATCATCGCTCGCGCGTTGCGCGAGCAGTTCCGTGCTGCAGGAGTGTTCGTGATAAGCCTGGTTTCGAGCCCGGGATCAGGCAAGACGACTTTTCTGGAGAAAACACTCACCCAACTGCAACCGCGCTACCGCGTGGCGGCGCTGGTGGGAGATCTGGCAACGGAAAACGATGCCGTAAGACTGGCCCGGAGCAAAGCGCCCGTGAAGCAGATTACCACCGGCACGCTTTGCCATCTGGAAGCAGCGATGGTGCAGAACGCATTGCGAGACTGGGATCTGCATTCGATGGATTTTCTCTTCATCGAAAACGTGGGCAACCTCGTGTGTCCCTCCTCATACGATCTGGGAGAGAATCTGCGGCTGCTGCTGATGTCGGTGACCGAGGGCGAAGACAAGCCGCTGAAGTATCCTACGATCTTCAACAGCGCCGATGTTGCGGTGGTAACCAAGAACGACTTGGCGAGCGCGGCCGAATTCGACTGGAGCGCCGTGAAAGACAATATTCAGGCAGTGCGGCCGGGAATGCAGATTTTGCGCGTGTCGGCCAAAACGGGAGAAGGCATGGAGGAGTGCCTGAATTTCTTCTCTCAACGATTGACCGAACAACGAGCAGTCGCACAAGCAGACTGATAAACGGAACCGCCCAACCATCTTCATGCCAGCCTCGGACACGCGACAGATCCCAGACTCCGCCAAAACGCTGACGCTGGCGGCCTACGCATCATTCCTTCCAATTGGCATCGTGACCGTGCTGCTCGGTCCTATGCTGCCGACTTTGTCGGCGCACTGGTCGTTGAATTACTCGCAGGCGGGCGCGCTGTTCACGGCGCAGTACGTGGCTTCGACAGTGGCAGTTGCGTTTTCCAGCGCGCTAGCGTTCCGCCGCGGATTCCTGTTTCCCATGAAAGTCGGCCTTGCACTCACGGCTGCAGGCGTGGCCTTGCTGCTGGCCGGTCCACGGTTGCTGGCGATAGCTTCCATAGCAACCTATGGAGTGGGCATAGGACTGGCGGTGCCGGCGGCGAATCTGCTGGTGGCGGAGGTCAATCCGCAAGGGCGAAGCGCCGCTTTGAATCTGCTCAACTTCTGCTGGAGCGCGGGAGCGGTGTCGTGCCCATTTTTGGTGGCGGGCGCCGCGAAGCACCATGAACTTCCACTTCTGCTGGGAATCATCGCGGGCCTCTGCTTTCTGGTAGCGATTGGGATCGCGGCCATGCCGCGCTCAATTGTTGAACCGGTCCGGTTGCAAGCCGGCGGCCCTGAAACGGAGCAGGGCATTGACTGGCAGCACGGCGCATTGCTGGCGCTGGCAGCGCTTTTCTTTGTCTACGTCGGCACGGAAAACGGGTTCGGGGGCTGGGTCGCTTCGTATTCGAAGACGCTGGGCGGCATGACGCCAGAGATAGCGGTGATGACGCCCTCGTTCTTTTATACGTCGCTGATGCTCGGGCGATGGCTGGCGCCGCTGTTGCTTCGCAAGATCACTGATGTGAGGCTGGTGCGGGCGGGACTTCTGATGGCCTGCGCAGGCATGACCGGGTTGGTGTTCTCGCGTGACTTGCGTGGAGTGGGAGTGAGCGCTTCGCTGGCAGGACTGGGGCTTTCGGCGGTTTATCCGGTCTTAGTTTCTCTTTTGTCGCGTGAGTTTGGAACGAAGGCTTCGCGGGTCGGCTCCGTGATGTTCACGTTGTCGTACCTGGGAGGGGCCTCGGTTCCCTGGTTGGTTGGTGTGATATCGAATCAGTTCGGAACGCTCAAGGCGGGACTCGCGGTGCCGTTGATCGGATGCGTGGGGATGTTCCTCCTCTGCCTGCGAGACTGGAAAGCGGCGCCGGGGGAACGGGCAGCATAGGTGTGGGATCGCAGCTCACGCTTTGACTAGTTTCGCCGCCAGGCGAGAAAGCCGGACAAAGTAATAGAGCGGGAACAATGGCCGGGGGAGTCGGAAGGCCGACCACTCGCTTGGGCCGGAAGTGAACACCAGGCGAGCGAGAAATCGCAGGCGGTCGGTTTGCCTTTCGCGCAAGCGCATCATCAGGCGGAAGTAGGCCAGCGACTCGACGCTGAAGGCAGACTCGCCAACAATGTGGGTTTGAATCTCCTTCGCCAGTTCGGGCGCTGCGGGGTCTCCTGGAAGAACCTGCTCAGCGGCGGCCGGAATCGCAGCGCCGAGAAGCTGATTTGCCATCAGCATGGTGACGCCCAAAATGCGCACGATCCCGAGGTTCCGCGCCTGCGACGCGATCCAGCCCCAGTCCAGGCTGGGCGAGCTCATTAGTTGCGCAATATCGCAAAGCCAGGCCACCCGTCCCCAAACGTGCTTGGCGGCGTGGAGCGAGAGCATCAGAAACAAATCGGCAGGAGATGGCGTCCGCAATGGCTGGCCGGCAACAGGAAGTGTCACTGCGCGCTGGAACACTCCGTCCATGTCGAAATCAACGGCATAGAATCGCGGCAGAATGGCCCACTGCAACTCCAGGAGATTCGGCCCGGCCGCACCATCGAAGGCATATTCATATCCCGATTTCAGATACGCGCGCTCCTCCCAGGCGGAGAAATGCTGGTGCGCTGTGTAGCCGAGTTCGCGAACCGCGTCACGGACGCGCGCGAGATCCTGGGAACGGATCAGCAAGTCGATATCCCCAGCTTGCCGCAGTGCGATGTCGCCGTAAAGCAGTTCTGCCAAGGCCGGGCCCTTGTAGGGCATGACCTCAATGCCAAGGGCGGCAAGATGGTCGACGATGCTAATCAGCTCGCGCGAGAGCAACAGGGCCTTGCGAAGATTGGCCTGGCAGTTTTGCCCAATGACCTGCATCGCGTCACACGGGACCGCATCGTCGAGCCGCGAGAGAGCCTGGCCTAGAAGGGACTGGACGCGGTGATGATCGGCGAGGGCAAACAGCGGCTGCCAGCGAACCGGCTGCGCGAGAAGGGGCAGGAGGCGATTGCGCTTTTGTTCGGGAGGTGTCGCGGAACAAGCGGCGAGCAGGATGGACCATTCGGTATCGAAGCCGCCGTCAGTCATCAGTCAACAGTCATCAGTCCGGTGATGCGGTTGCGCACGGATGACTGTTGACTGACGACTGCATCAAGCAGAAATGGTCGCCGGGGCAAGAATCGGCCGAATCTGCACTAGATTCGGCGGTCTGAGCGTTTTGGCCAGCATGTTCGCCGATGGAACTCCGGTCCTTGCGAATGACTTCTCGCAATCCTGCGCGGACGGCCCGCGCATGTTTCCTTCCATGAAAGCCAACCCCGGACAGCGCGTGCAGCGCGAGACATGAGTGCACTGGGAGCAAGTCGTCAGATCCTTGATTCGGATGGAACGTACTTCGTTCATCTCGTCCGAATACCGCCAGATGTCAATGAACCGCTGCTTCCGCACGTTGCCCGTGGGTAGCGGGAACTGAACGCAGGGGAAAACGTCCCCATAAGGCGAAATATAGCAGGCAGTGTGACCGGCGCTGCAGGGCAACGCCGCCAGAGCGTTCTCATCGGCTGGGGCGGGGATCGCGCAAAACTCATCACCTCTGCCCACCAGCGCCTCATCGTGCAAGACCTGCCGCAGCGCATTCTGGCCGATCCCGAGGCTCATGACGGAGCGGTTGCCGTCCATCATGGGCGTGATCGTGGGATCGAGCGTGCACTCGACGCCCAATTCGTGGGCCAGAGCGCGAACCGCGGGATAGTCCTGCGCATTCATGGTCATCAGCACATTGGCGATGATGACGCGCAAACCCTGAGACTTGAGAAAGCGAATCGCCTTCAGAGAGCGCTCGAGCGAGCCGGGCACCAGCGTAATGGCATCGTGAACTTCCGGGCGGTGGGAGTAAATGCTGATTTGGACGGACTCAACGCCCAGGTCGCGAATGCGGGCGGCCTCGCGCTCGCGAATCAGAATGGCGTTGGTCTTGAGCTTCACGCAGAAAGTTAACTGCAGGCGGGCATACTCGAGAATCTCGAAGAAGTCCTTGCGTAGAAAAATCTCACCGCCGCTCAGCGTAAGAATAAAGACGCCGGCGTCGGCCATCTCCTTGAGCAGATGCTTGATCTCTGCGGTCGTCATCTCGCCGTGATCGTCGTGGTCGAGATAACAGTGAACGCAGCGCTCATTGCAGCGATAGGTCAGATCGATCTGCACGCTGAGCGGAATGTTGCGGGCCAATGCCTTTTCGGTCATCTCCTCGAGCAGGCCGCTCATCGGGATTCTCCTGGCGAGTCCGCGCGCGGAACATTCCGTTGCGTAATCGGTTGCTCGGAGATTTCGAGTATCTGGTGCCCGGCCAGTTGGCGTGCCATATCCTCGGCGTCTTTTAGCGCCTCGGCTGGCTCAACTTCGAATTCCGGACAGATGCGGGCTCGCACGATCTCATCCAGCGGCGTAGTGCCATCTGCCGCTTGCCAGAGGATGGTCGCGGTGCGATTCAGCGTGAAGAGAGTGGAATCGCGGCCCGACATGATCATCATTTCGCCGTCGAGGCTGCGCGCCGCCACGCGGGGATTCCGCGCCACAAAAAGCCTGCTCATCGAATCAGCTCCCACACCCGGGCATCAGGCACAAACGTAAGCCGCGCCACCGGCACCCGGCTGACGAACTCGAAAGCGGAATGAAATACGGCCTGCACCAGTTCTTCATCTTCCGCGAAAAACAAAACATTAGCAAGGAGGGACCGGGCCGCATCTCCGGGAGCGATCGGGTCGAGCCGGTTCTCCAGGCCTTGCGCGAGCAGGTAGAGAGCTGCGATCGGCGCAGATACGTTTTCGCCAATCTTGGCCAGTTCGCCCGTAAACGGAGTGCCGAACGCAATGTAGCCGCCGTTCTGCTTGCGGACGTAGGAGATCTCGTCGGTGAGAACCGTGGCATCGGGAGGCGCCAGGCGGGTAACGGTGGTCTTGCCCGCGCCGGAGACACCGGCAAAAAGGAACGCTCTCCCGTTGCGGATGGCGCTGGCAGAATGCAGCAGGAAACCTCCCTGCCTGGCCAGAACAATCGAATGTACGATGCGAAAGATGGAATCGATGGAATAGGGATAGGCCGGCTGGCGAATCCAGCCGCGCCGGGTCGCCGGCGTCCATTCCGCGCGAAAATCGCCTCGCGTTAACGACCACCGGCCCAGGCGCTGGGTCACACGCACTTCGGCTTCTGGATCGGCAAAGCCGGATTGGGTGAGCTCGACGTCGAATTCGATCTCGGCATCTTCCGAAGGGGTCAGAAAGCCGGAATACCGGTCCTCAAGCAGAGCGAGGTAAGCCGCATCTGTGGTGTTAACGCGGATGGGAACGCCTCCGATTTCGATCACGAGGCTGAGGCGCTCGACTTCGGCGGTTGACTCTGGCAATGGAATCGCCTGACTCTGAAGTTCAGTTTTCTGAAGTCTAACGCATGCCGTGTACGCCCACAACGACACGGGCAGCGATTTCCGAGCTGCGCACCAAAGCGGAGACCGCGCGCACGGGAAAACGTGGAACTTTGCGCGGCTCGATCCGCTTTCCGTTCCGAACGATCGAAGTAACTTTTCCCAGCAGATCGCGCTCTGAAATGAGCGGATCCGGCTGCGGCATGGCGTCTCCGCGAGTCACAATCCCGGCTTCTCCGGTCGGCGCGCCTTTGGCCACCACACGGTGGACAAACAGGCGGCGATCGCGGCGGAACAGAACGATATCTCCTTCCGATACCGCGTTGCCGTTGACGCTCTCAATGATCAGCGTGTCGCCCGGCCACACCGCGGGCAGCATGCTCCAGCCCATCACGCGCAGGCGCAAGGTTCCCGACGCGCGCAGAACTTCGTCCGCGAGTTCGCATTTGAGGGCGTGAGTCGCGTCCCATGATGGCGATGACGGCTTCATGATGCCTGGACGTTACCGAAGCCAAGACCGCAACCGGACTGGGTTGGGTTTATCTTCCCGCAGGCAAGCGCCGTCGTCACAAATACCTTTTCGTGGCGGAAAGACGGTTTTTCGTACGGCTTCTTCGTGGCCGGAGTGCGCGGGGTATCGGAAGGTGCATCGTTCGTTGTCATAGGAAACCTGTCACTGCCTGTCTATTTTACAGCCTATTGCGACGTCTGCACGGCGCAGCCGGTCGATGTGGTCGGACAGTTTTGGTTGGCCAGAGTGCTGAAGTATCTCTGAGACGCGCCCGGCTGCTTGGCCTGGCTTACGGTGTTGTCGATGATAATCCCGCTCGTCCCGCCGGCGGCAGCCAGAGCAGAGCTGGGCAAAGCGCCCGCGTTCGTCCACGTGATCTGAGTTGGCGCAGTGCCGTCGAGAGTGGTCCCGCCGGCGGTCGTGTTCCAAGTGGGGGCGGCAGCACCGGAAGTTCCTCCGGAAGTTCCTACCGCCGTAACCACTTCGATATTGCCGTTGCTGTCCAAAATGCGATTGTGTACAGCGTAGGCATGGTGGGCTGCCCAAGCCGCGAAGGCATCAAGGTTGACGACGGCTCCCTGGTTCAACCATTGAACACCGCCGTCGACCGTGATGGCAGCAATGCCCGCCGGCCATGTCGGAGCGGTTTTCCCGGAGGTCCCCGCCTGGATGGCTACGTTAACGTAGTGCGTGTTGTTACCAGGCCGGTAGACCAGAATCTCCTGGCCCACCTGGAAGACAGTCGTGGCGGTCCAGGGCATACTCACGAAACTAATGGCGCAACCGCCGCCCGCGCATGCAGTCGGAACGCCGCTATTCACTACACTGAAGTAAGTCCGCTCCTGCGGACCTACCGCGCCGTTTGGGTTGGGAACGTCGGTCACGGGAGAACACGCGCGATGATTGGCGGCGGTTGTGATCGGCACAACCTCCGTAGCCGCCCCGAGAACTCCCGCTGTAATCGGCACGCGGAAAAGCATTGGGTTGACTCCGGTATCTCCGCAGACATAGAGATTCCCCGTCCGCACAGACGAAGAGTAGAAGGCGTTGTCGAAGGCGCCGGCGTACAGGGGATTGGGCGCGGCGCTGCTGGTCCCGACCGCAGTTTCGGTTCCGGTAGCCGATTTGCCGAAGTTCGTGTTGAACTGGAAAATTGCCGAGCAAGGGGCGCCCGCACAATTGGTAGTACCGTCGCTGGAGGAATAGACGTACAACTTCTGAGCCGTCCTGTCCAGGATCGGCCCGTCGACCGGACCAACTCCAAAATCCACCCGCGCGCTCTCGGTTACGTTGCCCGACGAAGCATTCACCTCATAAAGAAAGCCGCCTTGATCCTCCACGTAGACATTGCCCGAGATGGGATCGTGAACTGCGCTGGTGAGCGCGGTGGGAGTGGCTGCGTTCACATGAACCGGCCAAGAAGACGACCTGTATTCGCCAGGAGGAGTGCTGGTAGTGCCATTGAACACGGGGGTGAACTGATGCAGCCAACTGCTGGCGTCGCCGATCCAAGCGGTGTCGCCAACGTAGTCATAGAAAACCGAGGATGTGGTATCGTTGGTTGCGGTGGGTGTTCCACCGCCAGTCTCCAAAGGAAGTGCCACCATGCAGGGAGCGGTGCAGTTGGGATACAAAGACGCAGGCGAAACCGTCGTAAGCGTTTGCGGGCTGCCCACTGACTCGGTCCCGGGCAGGGAAGCTGCCCACTTCAGAAGCACCAGGCTGGCCACCCCTCCCACCCGATTCGTTGTCTGCACAAAAGCAATCTGCGAGCCATTGCGCGAGAATATCGGAGAAGTCAGAATCTCTCCGCCGGTGTTGTAAGCCCAATAGACCGAAGGGACCGTTCCGGTACATCCGGAGTAGAGGTTGTCGAAGGCCACGATGCTGGCCTGAGTTCCCGAACCAACCAGGCCCGTGGAGAAAACCACAAAATCGGGCGGGGCGGTGCTGGCGCAGTTTGCCACGTTGATGTTGAACGAATACTTACCCGGGAAGTTCCCTGCGCCGACGGTGCCTCCAGCGCCGAGGGTCTGAACCCAGTCGTTCGAGCGGTGAGAGCCGGCAATCTGCTCATCTTGCGCTGGAGTCAAGCCGGAAAAATCATCGCCGCCGGCGGCGACGACACGCGCGACGTTTTGCCGGTAAAACTGCTGCCAGTAGCGCGGGTCGCCTGCTAAGCGCGCGACTTCTTCCATTGTCTCGGGCTGGGAAAAGATGACATGCTGGTGCGTCCAGTCATTGGGCAGCCCTTCCGGGAGAGGCTTGGCGGCATGGCCAGTCAGAATCCACCCCAGGGTCAGCAATGCTACGAAACCTGCTGCAAACCGAACGACGCGGGAGACATTTCCTTCCATCTTGCAACTCCTCGTCTCGCTACTCAGGTGTTGCCCGCTGCACCAAAATCCGCAGGCCGGGATCGTGTTCGTGTCTTCTATGCGACCAACAACTCGCGACAGTTCTGTGACTTGAACCGGTCAAATCGCAGGCCGGATCGTCGTTTTCGATTGAGGCTGGAATCGCCCGAATTCTACTCCTTCCCGCCGGACAGGCGCAATCCGGTTTTTGACCGCCTTCGAGCATTTTTTTGATCTTTACTTAAGACCCCGATTGGGGCAATAACAGGCATGTGCGATTCAGCCCGCAGCCCGTAGAATGGTGTCTCTAATCCGGACTGCTCTTGCGCACAACTGCAAGCTACGGCGTCATGGGAGGCAAGACGAAGGGGTTAGCTTCTTCGGAGACTGGGGGAAAGCGATTTGGAAAGATCCGACACTGGGGTAAATGAAGTTGAGCAAGAGGTGCGTGCGGGGGAGTGGAACGTCCTTACGCGGGAGGAGATCAGCAACCTCGGGGCAGATAGCGCCCACCCCGCCGAGACCTTGATGAACGTTGTGGCGCTCATTGCCAAACGGTTCCGAACGGACGTGTGCTCGGCGTATCTGATGGAGCCGGATCGCGCCAACCTGGTGCTGGCCGCCACGGTGGGGCTGCGGCGGGAGTGTGTGGGCAACTTGCGCATGGGAGTCCAAGAAGGACTCACTGGGCTGGTAGCGGAACAATTGCAGCCCGTTGCCGTCAGTCACGTCAAGAACCACCCGCGCTTCAAGTATTTCAAGGAGGCGGGCGAAGAGGCTTACCAGTCATTCCTGGGCGTCCCGCTCATCGATCGCGGCGTGCTGCAGGGCGTGTTGGTGGTGCAGACCATCGAGGCCCGGGTTTTTGGGGAAGACGACATTCGCATGTTGAGCGAAGCTGCGACCCAGGTGGCCCCGGTCGTCAGTGCAGCCCGCACGCTGGACCGCTTTATCGCGCCCTTGCAGGAACGGCTTTGGGAGCTCGCTCGGAATTTGTGGTGGAGCTGGGACCACAACGCTTCCAGCCTGTTCCTGGACCTGGATCCGGTCCGCTGGAACGAACTGAACCACAATCCCATTTCTCTTCTGAACGAGCTTCCTCTGGGAAAATTGGAGGCACGTGCGGCGGAACTTACGCTGCATAGCCGTGTGAATTATGCGTACCGCCGCCTCCTGGAGTACCTGGAAGCGGACCGAACCTGGGGTGCGCGGCATGCCGGCGTCCTGCGACCTCACCCCGTAGCCTACTTCTCGGCAGAATTCGGTTTGCACGAATCTCTGCCGGTTTACTCCGGCGGCCTGGGAGTGTTGGCGGGAGATCACATCAAAAGCGCTTCCGATCTAGATATCCCTTTGATCGGCATCGGCCTGTTCTATGGCCAGGCATACTTCCGGCAGCGGCTCGACCTAAGCGGCTGGCAGCGCGAAGAGTACCTGGAAACCGATCTCACTCGCCTGCCTGTGGAAGCGGCTATCGGCCAAGACGGCAGGCCGGTGGTGGTGGAGATCGAAACGCGCAGCGGAAGGATTCGCGCCAAGGTCTGGCGAGTGAAGGTGGGACGGCGCGACTTGCTGCTGCTCGACTCCGACGTAGAGGAAAACGCTCCGGAAGATCGCGAGTTGACTTCGCGGTTGTATGGTGGCGACCTCCGGGTGCGGATTCGCCAGGAGGTGCTGCTGGGAGTCGGAGGGTTGCGGGCTCTGAAGGCGATGGGGATTTCTCCCGGCGTGCTTCACCTCAACGAGGGCCATTGCGGGTTCGCGGTGCTGGAGGCCATTCGCATGCGGATAGAAGACGAAGGCATCCTCTTTGAGGCCGCCGTGCCGCGGGTCTCCCGCGAAGTCGTCTTCACGACGCACACCCCCGTTCCAGCCGGCCACGACCGCTTCAGCCCGGCCCTGGTGGAGGAACACATCGGCCCGCTGCGCGAGGCCCTGGGTCTGTCGCAGGAAAGCCTGCTCGGTCTGGGCCGCGAGAGGCCGGAGAATGGCGACGAAAGTTTCTGCATGACCGTGCTGGCGCTGCGCCTTTCGCGGCGGGCCAACGCGGTTTCTGCGCTGCACGCCGAAGTGTCGCGCGCCATGTGGACCGGCCTGTTCAACGGCAAAGCGGAGGACGATGTTCCTATCGGCCACATCACCAATGGAGTTCATGTTCCCTCCTGGCTGGCGCCGCACATGTTTCGCCTTTACGACCGTCATTTGGGCACGGGCTGGCAGCAGCGCAGCAGCGAGGCCAGGATCTGGGAGGGAATCGAGAATGTGGACGACGGCGAGCTTTGGGAGACGCATCTCACGCTGAAGTCCCAATTGCTCGAGTTCGTTCGCCGGCGTGCGGTCGAGCAGGCCGAGCGCCGGGGTGAATCGCGCCAAATGCTCAAGCGCCTGGAAGGGGTGTTGAGTCCGGATGCTCTTACTATCGGGTTCGCGCGCCGCTTCGCGACCTATAAGCGGGCCAATCTCATTCTCAGGGACATGGAGAAGCTGGCTTCGATGGTGAACGACCCGAATCGGCCGGTGCAATTCGTGTTTGCCGGAAAGGCGCACCCGTTGGACGAACCCGGCAAACGAATGCTGCAGCAGATTGCTGGGATGATGCGCGATCCCGTGTTCCGCGACAAGTTCGTTTTTGTCGAGGATTACGACATCAATGTGGGGCGCCAATTCGTGCAAGGCGTCGACGTTTGGCTGAACAATCCCCGCCGGCCCCAGGAAGCTTCCGGCACCAGCGGCCAGAAAGTTGTGCTCAACGGGGGGTTGAATCTCTCTATTCTCGATGGCTGGTGGGCTGAGGCTTATGACGGCATGAATGGTTTCGCCATCGGAACTGGCAAGAGTCACTCGAACGTTAGCATGCACGATGACCGCGATGGCCAAGATCTGCTGCGAACGCTGCGTGAGGAAGTCATCCCACTCTACTATCGGCGGGATCGCGACGGCCTTCCCCGGGGCTGGATCAAGCGCATGAAGCGGGCCATCCGGACCCTGGGCTGGCGGTTCAGCGCCGATCGCATGGTCATGGATTACACTCTTAAGTGCTACGCCCCAGCCGCCGGAGGCATCTCCAGCGACATGCGACCGAATGCGTGAGCGCCGGGGCAGGCGTGATCGCGGGACATGGCGTTGTGGGCGCCGGTCCGCAAAATAAACAGAAGCCATCTGATAAATCGGTTTTGAAAGGGCGCGGCTTTCAGCCGCGCCGCTCAGGGCCGCGATAAATCTGGGCTTTAGCCCCTGAGGGACCGCGGGTCTTATTCTCGTGTTTCATTTGTGAGATGGCATCTTAGTCAAGCCTGTTTCCCGGGGCAAAGCGAGGAGATTCCCGTGGTTGATTCCTATCCTGATGGGCCCGCTGAGTCCAAATCTAGGGGCTGGAACCCGAAGCAGTGGGTAAGCATCATCCCCTACGGCGTTAACCAGCAGCATCCGAACGCGTATCGCGACATCTTGCAGGCGGCGTGGCAGAACCGCGACCGGCTGGGCTATGCCTGGCGGATTCTGCGGGATGGCTGCTGCGACGGATGCGCGCTGGGCACGACTGGCCTCTACGACTGGACGATGAAGGGCGTGCATCTGTGCAATATTCGCCTGCAGTTGCTCCGGCTCAACACGGTCCCGCCCATGGACTACCGTCTTCTGGAGGACGTTGGGCCGCTGCGGAACCAGAACGAAAGGCGCCTGCGCAAGCTGGGACGGTTGGCGGTGCCGATGGCGCGCCGCCCCGGCGAAAAGGGCTTCCGCCGCATCTCCTGGGACGAAGCCGTCAACATCATCGCTGACAAACTGCGCGACACAGATCCCAAGCGTTTGGCGTGGTACATCACTTCCCGCGGTTTGACCAACGAAGCCTACTATGCGCACCAGAAGGTGGCGCGCTTCATTGGGACAAACCACGTCGATACCAGCGCCCGCATTTGTCACGCTCCCTCTACGGCGGCCCTGAGCGCCACCGTCGGTTGCGCCGCCACCACGTGCTCCTATTCCGATTGGGTCGGAGCGGACCTGGTCGTTCTGGTCGGAACGAATCTCGCCAACAACCAGCCCGTCGCAACCAAGTACCTGCACTATGCCAAGAAAGCCGGGACGAAGATCTTCGTGGTCAATCCTTATTTCGAACCGGGGCTGGACCGTTACTGGGTGCCGTCGGTAGTGGAAAGCGCCCTGTTCGGCACGAAGCTGGCCGACGATGTGTTTCAAATCAACCCCGGCGGTGACATCGCCTTCTTCTACGGAGTGCTCAAGCATCTCGTCGAAAACGACTGGGTCGATCGTCGTTTCATTGAATCGCGGACTGTGGGCTGGCCGGCGACTGAAGCGAAGGTGAAGAGCCTCCCATGGGTGGCGCTGGAGCGCAGCGCCGGACAAACGCGCTCCGAGATGTATCGTTTCGCCCAGGGGTTCGGAAAGGCTCGGCACGCAATCGTGACCTGGAGCATGGGGGTCACGCAGCATACCCATGGCAGCGACAATGTGCGTGCGATCGTGAACCTGCAGCTCGCGAAAGGCAACGTAGGCCGCCCGCATACCGGGCTGATGCCGATCCGAGGACACAGTGGAGTCCAGGGCGGCGCCGAGATGGGCGCTTTGCCGAGTGCGTATCTGATGGGCTTCCCGGTCTCCGAGGAGAATGCCAGCAAGTTTTCCGCGCCCGACATGTGGGCATTTGAACCGCCGTCGTGGAAGGGGCTGAGCGCGGCGCACATGATCCTGGCTGCCGAGCGGGGCGAGATCGACGTTCTTTGGCAGACTGGAGGCAACTTTAAACAGACCCTGCCCGAGCCTGAACTGGTGGAGCGGGCGCTCGGAAAAATCAAACTGCGGATTCATCAGGACATCGTTGCCAGTCCTTCGATGTTTGTTGATCCTGCAGACACGGTTGTGTTGTTGCCATCGCGCACCCGCTACGAACAGCGCGGGGGAGGCACTGAAACCAGCACCGAACGCCGAGTGATCTATAGCCCCGAGATTCCCGGCCCGCGTCCGGCCGAGACCCGAGACGAATGGGAAGTTCCGGTTCTCGTGGCGAGGAAGCTCGATCCGGAACGGGCCGAAAGGATCTTCTTTTGGAAGGACACGCAGGACATCCGCGACGAGATCGAACGTCTGTGCCCCACCTATCATGGCATCGCCCGGCTTCGGAAGAAGGGCGACAGCTTCCAATATGGCGGACGGCGATTGCTCAAAGACAAGTTTCTAACGCCGGACGGCAAAGGCCAGTTCAGCCCGGTGGACCTGCCCGAGGAACGCGTGCCCGAGGGCCGTTTCTTTCTGGCTACGCGCCGCGGGAAACAATTCAACAGCATTCTGCTCAGCGACAAAGATCCGCTGACGGGCGCCCGGCGCGAGGACATCCTCATGTCTGCCGAGGATGCCGCGCGGCTAGGCTTGCGAAATGGCTGCGCGATTGTTCTGCGCAATCAACTCGGCGAATTTCCGGGGCGAGTGCGAATCGATCGCATCAAGCCCGGATGCCTGGAGGCGCATTGGCCGGAGGTCAACGTTCTGATTCCCGCCGGCCGGCTTGACCCGTGCGGCACACCGGATTACAACGCCATAGTCGAAGTATTGCGCGCACAGCATGTGGTTGAACCGGTTTCCATGCCTGAGTCCGCCGCCGCCGACTAGAGGCACGTATTGAAACGCCTGCGCAGCATTGATCTGACACAAGTCGCCGAATGGCAGGGGGGCGAACTTCGCCGCGTCCAAGACTGCCTGGTCGCGGAGGAGCCGCTTGAAGTTCGCGTAAATGGCAGACCGCTGACGGTTACGATGCGCACTCCCGGGCATGATTTGGAACTCGCCGCCGGCTTTCTGTTTACCGAAGGATTGATTCAGCGGCGCGAACAGATTGAGTCGCTCACAAATGAAGCGCCTAACGGCAGGAGGGCCTCTGCAGCCACCGGCAATCTGGTGCGTGTGAAGTTGGCCGGCGCCGGATTCGACCGGAGACGCATGCGTCGCAACTTTTTTCAGGCTTCGAGCTGCGGGATCTGTGGCAAAGCCTCAATTGACGCCATCCGCGTGCGTGGCATCCGCGCGCCCGCTGCTGAATTCCGCATTGATCCGGAAGTTCTCTGTATGTTGCCTGACAAACTGCGCGCCGCTCAGGCTGTCTTCGCCAGAACCGGAGGTCTGCACGCCGCGGCGCTTTTCGACGCCGGCGGGGAACAAATCGTCGTGCGCGAGGATGTCGGTCGCCACAACGCCGTGGACAAGATCGTTGGCTGGGCGCTGCTCAGCGGGCGTTTGCCGCTGTCCGAGTGCGTGCTGTTGGTCAGCGGCCGGGGAGGCTTCGAGATTATTCAAAAGGCGCTGGTGGCGGGAATCCCGCTGGTAGCTTCGGTTTCGGCGCCGTCGAGCCTAGCCGTACAGTTGGCGCGCGAGCTGGGGCTGACGCTGGTTGGATTCTTGCGCGGGAAGCGTTTCCTGGTCTATTCCCGGGAAGAGCGGCTATCGCTTCCCATAACGGCCCGGAACCACTTTAAGTCTTTGACAAAGTCAGTCCGCTCCGGTTAAATGAGCGGTTGGTATTAACGATGTCAGTAAACGTTTACCAAACTCAACCCGGGCCTCGCTTAGCCACCCCCCTATGCTGCTGAAGACGCTGCGCGAACAGGTCCTCGAAGCCAACCTCGAACTGGTACGCCGCGGACTCGTTCTCTACACATTTGGCAACGTCAGCGGAATTGATCGTGGTGAAGGTCTGGTGGCCATCAAGCCGAGCGGTGTTGCCTACGAGGATCTGACCCCGGCTCACATCGTGATTTCTGATCTTGCGGGAAAAATCGTTGACGGGAAGCTTCGCCCGTCGTCCGACCTGCCTACCCATCTGGAACTGTACAAGCATTTCCCCAACATTGGCGGTGTGGCCCACACGCACTCCGAATTCGCTACCGCTTTCGCGCAGGCCGAGCAGTCGATTCCTTGTTTGGGCACAACCCACGCCGACTATTTCCACGGGTCCGTGCCGGTCACAGAGCGATTGTCCCCTGCCGCCATCGCGGACGACTATGAACGGGAAACAGGCCTCGCGATTAGCCGCCGGTTTGCCGACCTCGACCCGGATGCGATTCCCGCAGTGCTGGTGGCCGGGCATGCCCCGTTCTGCTGGGGACGGAACGCCGCCGAAGCGGCTCACAATGCTGTCATTCTCGAATATGTGGCGCGCATGGCGTGCCACACGCTTTCGATCGACGCTGAAACCCGGCCGCTGCTGCGGGAACTGCACGACAAGCATTTCTTGCGCAAGCACGGCCGCAACGCCTATTACGGACAAGTAAAGGAAGCCAAATGACTTCACTGTTCGCAGTGTTCGTCGCACAAAAGCTGGTGCCTCACCTCGCAGGCGTGGATCTGGCAATCATCGTTCTCTACTTCGGCCTGGTGCTGGGCATCGGATTCTATCTAAAGCGGTTCGCCAAGACCGGCGAAGACTTCTTTCTGGCTGGCCGCAAAATGACCGCCTGGGTCGCGGGGCTCGCGTTTGTCTCGGCCAACCTGGGCTCTCTGGAACTGTTGGGCTGGGCCGGAAACGCCTACCAGTACGGCATCTTGGCGGCCCATTGGTACTGGGTGGGCGCCATTCCAGCCATGGTCTTCCTGGGCTTAGTGATGATGCCCTTCTACTACATTTCCAAAACCCACTCCGTCCCCGGATACCTGAAGCTGCGCTACGGGACTGAGGCCCACTGCCTGAGCGCAATCACTTTTGCTTTCATGACCGTTCTCATGTGCGGCGTCAATATGTACGCCATGGCCGTCGTGATGCGGGTCGTGCTTGGCTGGAGCCTGCATTTCAGTATCATCGTTTCTTCACTGACTGTGGGCGTATATGTGGCCGCTGGGGGATTGTTCTCCGCGATCTTCAATGAGGTTCTGCAATTCTTCCTGATCTGGTTCGGCGCACTCCTGATTCCCATTCTCGGGCTGATCGAAGCGGGCGGGTGGAAGGGCATGGTGGCCCGCATCCATCAGAATTTTCCCGGCCAGGACTTCACCCATTTGTGGAGTCCGATGGGTTCGTTTAGCCACAATCCCATGGGGGTGCACTGGGTCGCTATTGTGTTCGGGTTGGGCGCGTCGGTTTCGATGGGCTATTGGACTACCGACTTCCTGGTGGTGCAGCGCGTGCTTTCCGCCAAAGACGTGCGCTCAGCCAAATTGGCCCCGATCATCGGCTCTTTCTTCAAAATGGCGGTTCCGCTCATCGTCATCCTTCCTGGATTGCTGGGGCGGGCGGTCCTGCCAGAGCACCTGGTTCCCCGAAACCAGGCGCAGCCGGGACAATTAATATACGATGATGTTCTGCCGCTGATGCTGGCTCGTTATTGCGGGCCGGGCTTGCTGGGATTAGGCATTACCGCCCTGATCGCGGGGTTCATGGCGGGCATGGCCGGTGAGGTCGGTGCCTTCGCCACGGTGTGGACCTATGACATCTACCGCCCGTATCTGCGCAAGAATGCGTCCGACCAGCATTATGTCGCGATGGGCCGCTGGTGCACGATGATCGGATTGTGCATCAGCATGGGGGCCGCCTATCTGGTCACCCGGAGCAAGAGCATGATGGACTACGTCCAGGCGCTATTCAGCTTCTTCATCGCGCCACTCTTCGGTTGTGTCGTGCTCGGCATGCTCTGGAAGCGAGTGAGCCGAATGGGCGGCTTTTTGGGACTTCTGGCAGGCGTTTCCACGTCCGTCGGAATCTTCACATTGATGAAATTGGATCACCGCTGGGTGAGCGTCTTTTGCTTGTCACCGCTCGCCCAACCGCTTGCGCAAGCCATGTGGCAGGCATTGTGGGCGTCCCTGGCCTGCGTGACGGTCACGGTCCTGGTGACCCTGGTGACCAAGCCGCGGCCTGACGCGGAACTGGTGGGTCTCGTCTACAGCTTGACTGACGTGCCGCGCGAAGAGCATGCGACCATCTTCCACAAACCGTTGTTCTGGGGAATGGTGGCTCTGGCGCTTTTTGTGATTATACAAATCATCTTCTGGTGAGGCGATATGAGCGAAAAACATCACATTATTCCTGTCTGGTTCTTCGTAGGAGTTCTGCTGTTGGTGTACGGAATGATGATTTTTGCAAGCGGGATTTACGCGCTGGCCCATCCGCCGGAAAACCGGGTGGTGCTCTACGATTTGCACGCCGATATCTGGTGGGGCGGGCTGCTCGTGATCCTGGGTCTGATCTATACTTTGCATTTTCGCCCACGCGGGGAAAAGCCCGCAGAGGGCAAGTCTTGATTGAGTTATTTCATATCCAAAGGGGATTCATATGCCGAACAAGAAAATGACGATGGGAGTCATCATTGGGAACCGTGGCTTTTTCCCTGACCACTTGGCCAAGACCGGTCGCGAAGAAATAATAAAGGCGCTGGCCAAGGCTGGCATCGATTGCTTGGTGCTCGGTCCCGAGGAAAGCAAATACGGCGCGGTCGAAACCCACGAGGAAGCGAAGCGGTGCGCCACGCTGTTTCAGAAGAATCGCGAGCGCATTGACGGCGTGATCGTGTCGCTGCCCAACTTTGGAGACGAGCGCGCCATCGCTGACACACTGCGCCTCGCGAATCTCGGCGTTCCGGTTCTGATTCAGGCTACGCCGGATGATCCGGCGAAGATGACCATTGCCTCGCGCCGCGACAGCTTCTGCGGCAAGATGTCGGCCTGCAACAACCTGCGCCAGTATGGAGTTCCGTATTCGCTGACGCGGCTGCATACAGTGAGTCCGGAGTCGGACGATTTTCAGAAGGATCTGGCGTGGTTCGCCGCCGTCTGCAGAATCGTCAACGGATTCCGCAACCTCCGCGTGGGCAGCATCGGCGCGCGTCCGGCGGCATTCAACACGGTGCGCTACAGCGAAAAATTGCTGGAGGCCAATGGCATCACCACCGAGACCGTGGACTTGTCGGAAATCTTCGGTCGCATCGGCCGTTTGAAAGACGATCACGCGGGCGTACAAGCGAAGCTCGGGGAAATTCGCAAGTACGTTACTACCGGCGGCGTTCCCGACGCCGCCCTCATTAAGATGGCCAAGCTCGGCTATGTGATCGACGACTGGATGAAGGCGACTGACGTGAAAATCAGCGCCGTGCAGTGCTGGACCGCAATGGAAGAGTATTTCGGCGTCGTGCCCTGCACCATCATGAGCATGATGAGCAACAATCTGCTCCCGGCGGCGTGCGAAGTGGATATCTGCGGCACGATCGCAATGTATGCTCTGGCTCTGGCATCGGAAACGCCCAGCGCCCTGCTCGACTGGAACAACAACTACGGCGACAATCCCAACAAGGCCGTCTGCTTCCACTGCAGCAACCTGCCCAAGCACTTCTTCCAGGATGTGCGCATGGATTACCAGGAGATCATCGCCGGCACGGTGGGCAAGGAGAACACTTTCGGCACGGTCGTGGGAAGAGTCAAGCCGGGGGCGATGAGCTTTGCGCGCTTTTCGACCGACGATACTGCGGGAGTCATGCGGGGTTATGTCGGCGAAGGCGCGTTCACCAACGATACATTGAACACGTTCGGAGGCGTGGGCGTGGTCGAAATTCCGCACCTGCAGCAGCTATTGCATTACATCTGCGAGAACGGCTTCGAACATCACGTCGCGGGCAATTTTTCGACCGTCGCTGCAGCGACCCACGAAGCCACGACCCGATATCTGGGCTGGCAGATGTACTGGCACGGGAAGTAGAAAACAAGTTCAGCGAACAGACGCTGGCTTTGAAAGGGCACGGCTTTTAGCCGTGCCGCAAGAGGCAACCAGACTAGATCGGCTTTAGCCGCTGAGGGAAACATGACCTCAGCGGCCTAAGGCTCGATGGTGCGTCTTCCATCGGCGCAGCTCAAGCTGCGCCCTTTCAGAGCAGAATCAGAGAAGCGAACTATCATGGCCATCGTAGCGGGAGTAGATTTCGGCACGCTCAGCGTGCGGGTTTCAATCGTGGACAGCGAGCGCGGGCTGCTGGCATCCGCTGTGGCGGAGATTCCTTTGCATCGCAAGCGCGAAGATCCCGATTTCGCGACCCAATCCCACGAGGATCATATGCGGGCTCTGGCGGAAGCTACTCGCCAGGCGGTTAAGTCTGCGGGAATCACTGGTGATCAGATACAGTCCATCGCGCTCGACACAACCGGTTCGACCGTGATTCCCGTCGACGAGGGCATGGTTCCGCTCGACGACTACTATCTCTGGTGCGATCACCGGGCAAAGCAGGAAGCGGCCGAAATCACGCAAATGGCGCGCAAGGAAACGCTGGCCGCCATCCAGTGGTGCGGCGGCGTGTACTCGTCGGAATGGGGATTCGCCAAACTGCTGCACTGGCTGCGGCACAATCCTGAAAAACGCGCGAAGTTCGTGAGTGCCTTCGAGCACTGCGACATGGTTGCCGCGACGCTGTGCGGCATCACTGATCCGAAAAAGGTGAAACGCAGCATTTGCGCCATGGGCCATAAGTGGATGTGGAATGCCTCTCTCGGTGGGCTGCCGCCTGAGACTTTCCTGGTGAAAGTCGATCCCCTGCTGGCCGGAGTGCGGGCTAAGCTTGAGGGTGAGTACGCGACCTCAGACAAGATCGCCGGGACGTTGTCACCGCAGTGGGCGGAAGGACTCGGCCTGCGGGCTGGCATTCCGATTCCAGTAGGCGCTTTCGATGCGCACTGGGACGCGATCGGTGCCGGCGCGAAGGAAGGCGACGTTGTCAACGTTGTGGGCACGTCGACCTGCATCATGGCCTACGCGCGCCAGGCGCGGCTCATCCCGGGAGTTTGCGGAGTCGTACCGGGAAGCATCCATCCGCAGTACACCGGAATCGAGGCGGGACTTTCCGCAACCGGAGATATTTTCAGCGCCATCGCGCGCCGCGCCGGCACCACCGTCGAGGAATTGAGCAAGGGACTGGAAAGCTACCGTGCCGGGCAAACCGGCCTGCTACGCATGACCTGGGACAACGGCGATCGCACGGTCCTGGTGAATCCTCTTCTCGGCGGCATGACTCTCGGATGGAATCTCCAACACACCGCGCAGGACGAACTGTTTGCCGCCATCGAAGGCACGGCCTTTCACACGCGGGTGATTCTCGACCGCTTAAGCGAGTACGGCGCGCCGACGCAGCGTGTGATCAACGGCGGCGGCATTCCGCAGAGCAATTCGGTCCTGAATCAAGTCTATGCCAACGTGCTGGGGCGGCCGGTGCTGGTTCCGTCCAGTAAAGTGACGGGGCTGGGCTCCGCGATCTTCGCCTTCCTCGCCGCGGGGAGCTTCAAAACAATTGACGACGCGCAGCAGAAGGTCTGTCCCGCGTACGCAGTCTTCCAGCCGCAACCCGAAACTCAGAAAATCTACGGCGAGCTTTACGACCTCTACCGCAAGATCTACTTCGATTTCGGACGGCCCTCAGAACCATCGGGATATGGAACCGTCCTGCCAGCGCTGATTCAAATCGCCCGCGGCGACGGCAAGACCAGCGAATAAGGTGCACCTCGAATATCGCTTTGTGCAACGTTTCCTTGCTTCATCCCACTATCCCTACGATATATAATTCTCTGGCCCTTTCCCCCGGGGACATTGTGGATCCCCACGGGCTGCTCCTAGCCAAACAAGAACATGCAACAAAGGAATCCACGGTCCGATCCGCAGGACAGCGGAAACGCCGGCGACCATGGGGTAAGCGTTCCGGTAAAAGGGGATAGTTCGGCCCCGGAGTTTCCTACTGGTCCTGACAGCACCACCGTGATCGCGTTTCCCGCGCCCGGTCACGATTCCGACGCCACACACCCAGATCCGGGAGCAACCCTCGTCGATCCCGACGCGACCATGGTGGAAGGGATGCCGCCGCCGCTTCCTTCTCCTCCTGCCGCACGAAGACCCCCTCGGCTTCAAGTCAGCGCTCCTCTCCTCGAGCCCGGCGATCTGCTGGGCGGCCGCTACGAGATTCTGCAACTCCTGGGCGAAGGCGGAATGGGAGCCGTGTATAAAGCGCGGGATCGGGAACTGGACCGTCCTGTAGCTCTCAAGCTAATCCGCCCGGAGTTGGCAGCCAGTTCTGCAATGTTGGCCCGCTTTAAGCAAGAGCTGCTGCTCTCCCGCCAAGTAACGCACAAGAACGTCATCCGAATCTACGACCTCGGCGATGCTGACGGTGTGAAGTTCATCACCATGGAGTTTGTCGAGGGACGCGACCTGCGCTCGCTGATCCAGGAGAAAAAGAAATTCTCGCCGGAAGAATCGGTCGAAATCATGCAGCAGGTTTGTCAGGCTCTGGAAGCCGCCCACGCCGTGGGCGTGATTCACCGCGACCTGAAGCCGCAGAACATCATGCGCGAAGACGGCGGCCGCATTCTGGTCATGGATTTCGGCCTGGCCCGTACCATGGGCGGCGAGGGCATGACTCAGACCGGAGCCCTGGTCGGGACGATGGAATATATGTCGCCGGAACAGGCTCTGGGCAAGGAACTCGACCAGCGTTCCGACCTGTTCACCACCGGTTTGATTCTCTACGAGCTGCTGACCGGGAAAATGCCGTTCAAGGCAGAAAGCGCGCTGGCCAGCCTGATCAAGCGCACGCAGGAGCGCGCTATCCCGGTTTCCGATCTTGACAAGACAATTCCTGGCGCGCTGAGTTCGGTGGTGAGCAAGTGCCTTGAACGGGATCCGGCGCTGCGTTATCAGACTGCGACCGAGATGCTGCGCGATCTCGATGCCTGGCAAGGGAAACGCGCTGCCGCAACGTTAAGCTTCCACGCCGACGTGAAGCCCTGGGGCCAGACCATTCCCTGGCCGCTTCTGACGGGCATCATCACGGTGCTGGTGCTCGCGATTCTCGGCATTGTACTCCGAGGACGGCTCTTTTCGCCATCCGCGCAAAAGACTACCACCGGCCCCGTTCTGTCGCTGGCGGTGATGCCGTTCAGGAATGCCTCGGGCGATCCGTCGTGGGACTGGCTGGGATCGAGCCTGGCCGACATGCTGAGCACAGACGTGGGCCAGTCTGCGCACCTGCGCACCGTCCCTTCTGACCGCGTGCAGCAGGTGTTTCACGACCTACGAATCACACCGAACTCAACTGTCGATTCCGACACCCTGGGCCGCGTCGCGGAATTTACTAACGCCGACACCCTGGTTTGGGGGCAATACGCGCGGCTGGGAGACCATATCCGCATCGATGCCACGGTCGAAGACCGCAAACAAAACCACACAGTTCACGTGAACGCAGAAGCGGCCAACCAGAATGATTTGTCCGCCGCCGTCGACCGTCTGGCCGATCAGATACGCCAGAATCTGGCGCTGCCGTCGGACCTGGTGAAGGAATTGCGAGCGCAATCGTTCAAACCAAGCTCCAATTCGGTGGACGCGCTCCGCGATTACAACGAGGGCCTGCAACTCCTGCGCCAGGGAAACAACCTGGAAGCGCAGAAACGGTTGGAGGCAGCCACCAAAGAGGATCCGCAGTTCGCGATCGCTTATTCGCGCCTGGGCGAGGCTTATTCGGCTCTGGGATACGATAACGAAGCAGAGCAGTCGGCGCGTCGCGCCGTTGAACTCAGTCAGAATCTTCCTCTGGCAGAGAAGTATTTCATTGAGGCCAGCCTGGCGCGCGTGACCAAAGACAATCCGAAGGCTGTCGCCGCGTACGAGAACCTGGCCAAGAGTTTCCCCGACAATCAGGATGTGCTATTCGCGCTAGGCAGCCTCTACGAGGACGCGGGCGATCTGGACAAGGCGCGTTCTTACTACGGCAAGGTGCTCGCCGCGGATGGCAAGAATCTGGACGCTTTGTTGGCGATGGGGCGCGTCGAGATCAAGTCGGGCAATCCGCAGCAGGGCCTCGATCCGCTCGATCGCGCGAGGCATCTGGCGATCGATTTGGACAACCAGGAGCAGCAGGCGCTCATTCTGCAGGCCACCGGCATCGCCTACAAACTGATGAGCAAGCCAGCCGAGGCCCTGCGCAATTATCAGGACTCGATGGCGATCAACCAGAAGCTTGGGCAAAAACGCGGCGTCGCCGCCAGCCTGGTCGAGATCGCCCAGGTGCAATTGCAGTTAGGGAAGCCGGATGCGGCGCTGGCGGCGTATAACGACGCGCTCAAGTTGCGGCGGGAGATCGGCGCCAAGAAAGAAGTCGGCGACACTCTCATCGATCTGGGTGACTTCTATCTGGAGCGGGGCCAGCCGGACCAGGCGATGGAAAAGTTCAAGGAATCACTGCAGATTCAGCGTGACGCCGGCGACGAAACCTACCAAAGCCTGTGCCTCAACAATATCGCCCTGGCTTACTCGGAAAAAGGCGAGAACGAAGATGCCCTGACTTACCTGCAGCAGGCCTTGCAGATTCGCGAGAAGCTCAACGTGCCCGAAGACATCGCCGATACCCTCCACAACCTGGGAGACAGTTATACCGCGCTCGGCCAGTACGATCAGGCAATGACATCCTATATGCGCGGGCTCGATTTATACCGCAAGTCCAACGACAACCAGGGTGCGGCGCTGATGTCCCATAGCATGGGGGTCGTGTTCGAATATCAGGGCCGGCTGGGACCCGCGGTGGGCGCGTTGCAGGATTCAGTCAAAACTCTGCATGATACCGGCGACCGAAGCAGCAATATGGCGCAGTTTCTCAGTGACCTGGCCGGCGCGCTGGCCGCTGCGGGACGGGGATCGGAATCGGCCAAGTTGCTGGATGAAGCCGACAGCGTGGCGCGCGGCTTAAAGAACGATTCGCTGCTTGCTTCCGTTCAAAATGCCCGCGGAGAAGCCAGCTTCTATCAGGGAGACCTGAAATCGGCCCAGGAGTCTTACCAGCAAGCCTTGCGGCTGGCGTCGCACACCTCCGACAAGGATGTTCTGCTCACTTCGAGAATGAATGCGGCCAAAGTGGAAGTTGCCACCGGTCACGCGCGGTCTGCGGTCGGCGAATTGCGTAGCCTCGTCCAGCAGGCGGACTCCCAGGGCAGGAAATACGTTTCGCTCGCCTCCTCGGTGCTTCTCGCCGATGCCATGATCAAGAACAAGGACTTTGCCCCCGCCCGTCAGGAACTAGAACGCAGCCTGGGAAGATGTGAAAAACAAAATCTGCGGTTGGAAGATGCGCAGGTGCATTACCTGTTGGGCGAAGATCTCCGGCTCTCGGCAAACACGTCGGATGCGGCGGCGCAATATCGCGAGGCACGGCGCTTGCTCGACGAGATTGCGAAAGAACAAGGGGCTGAGCACGTGCCTGAGCGCTTCGATCTGAAGCCGATCTACGCCGAAACCGCACGCTTCGCCCAACAGAACTGAAGCCACAAATTACTTACCCTTGGTGGCTTTGCCGTCCATGATCAGATCCCACTTGGTTCCGTCCTGCGACATCTCGTAGGAAAAAGTGTAAGACGTCGGCGAGAGAATCTTCATCTTGAAGCGGCCTTTCATGGGCATGCCGTTCATCTTTTCGTCGCTCATCCAGGTCCAGGTGTCGCCGTCCACCGCGCCCTTGGCCTCCTCGAACTCGCCCCAGCTGTTGAATTCGTGGTAAGTGTAGACCTTGTCGTCGGCGGAGTATCCCATATAGGAAGTCCCCACCCCGGTGCCCATCACACCCTTGTAGTCAGTCTGACAGACCAGGTAGAAGCCGCCCTCCATCCAGTCGCACTTCTCGGCTTCGGTGATCTTGCCACCGGGGCCCATCGGGCCGGGCTTCATGTCGCTATCGAGCGTCCATGTGCCGGCAAACATGTCGAGTTTCTTGTGCTCCGGGCCAGGCTTCGGCATTTCCATTTGCGCCAGCGCCACCGCTGCCAGAACCAGCCACGCTGCAGAAATCGTTGCTATGGTTTTCATCGCGCCCCCTAGAGAATTGTTGATTGTTGAATTCATGATTGTTGATTGAGCAACCCTCGGCGATTTCCGCGACATATTATTCTCGGTGTGAGTGACGCGTCAACCACAGGCTCTCATTCATCAATCAACAATCATCAATCAACAATTGTTTTCCCGCCAATCGTCTCAATGCGCCGACGGCTCACCCTTCCTGAATCTTCCGCACTAACTCCGTCCGCGGCACCGAAACCTGTTCGCCCGTGGCCAGATTCTTCAGGGCAAATGCGTTGGCCTTCACTTCGTTCTCACCCACAATCAAAATGTACTTCGCCCCCGCTTTCGTCGCTGCCTCAAAGGATTTCTTCAGCCGGAAGTCCTCGTCGCCGAGTTCGACCACCAAATCATGCTGCCGCAGCTCGCGCGCCAGCCGCGCGGCCTGGCCGTTCATCCCCACGCCCAGCGGAGCCACGTATACATCCGGCTTGCGCAAGACGCCCTCGGCGGTCTCGTTGAGCGACATCACCAGCCGATCCTCGCCGATGGCGAACCCGATTCCCGGCGCAGCCGGACCGCCGAGCGCTTCAGAAAGCCCGTCGTAGCGCCCGCCACCAAGAATGGCATTTTGCGCTCCGAGGGCGCCATGCGTGAATTCAAACGCCGTGCGTGTGTAATAGTCGAGGCCGCGGACCAGCCGGTCGTTTATGTGAAACTCGACACCCACCGACTTCAGGATTTGTTGTACGGCTTCAAAATGAGCGCGGCAAGGCTCGTCGAGAAACTGGCTGATGCGCGGCAGCGTTTCGATAATCGGCTGATCTTCCAGCACTTTGCAATCGAATACGCGCAGCGGATTAGTGACAGCGCGCCGCTGGCAGTCAGCGCACATCTTGCTCACGACCGGCTCGAGCGCCTTGCGCAATGCGTCGTTGAACCTGGCGCGGTCGTTAGCGCAGCCAACTGAATTCAACTCAAGATTCCAATCGGTGATGCCGAGGCGGTCGAGTAGCGTCGCCAGCATCTCCAGCACTTCGGCGTCGCGTGCCGGAGACTCGCTTCCCGCCGACGCCGGGCCAATCACCTCCGCGCCGATCTGATAAAACTGCCGGTAGCGTCCCTTCTGCGGCCGCTCCCGGCGAAACTGCGGCCCGATGTAGTAGAGCTTGTTCAGCCCGCGATCCCAAAGGTTGTTCTGAATGTAGGCGCGAACCACGCCAGCGGTGTTCTCGGGGCGGAGAGTAAGGGATTGAGTTCGCCCTGTGCTCGATAGTGGACGGTATGGGCCCCGAGGCAATTGGCCTTCCCTTATATCACTGGTGACGTCCACATCGAGCATCTCTTTCGAATAGAGCTTCCGATGCTGTACGAAAACTTGTGGCTGATCTTCCCAGGTGAACATTTCCTTCGAGACGATATCGGTCTCTTCGCCGACGCTGCGCGAGAACAGCGCCGTCTCCTCGAAAATGGGCGTGCGAATTTCCTGGAAGTTGTAGGCGCGGAAGACGTCGCGCACACGGGCTTCGACGAAGTTCCACAGCGCCGTATCCGGCGGCAGCAGATCGCGCGTTCCTCGAACCGCTTTGATCATTAGAAACCAGCTGTCAGCTTTCAGCCGTCAGCCCTCAGCTGAGCCAACCCTAACATCTGTCATTCTGAGCGAAGCGAGCTCGCATGAGCTCGCAAGTCGAAGAATCCCTCTTATCTCAACCCGCAACCGCGCCTTGTCAGGGAATTCTCACCACGGAACTGTAGTGAGAATGCCTTGTCGCTCCGACAAGCAACAAACCCATAGGGATCCTTCGACTTCGTTTGCCCTTCGCGCTTCAGCGCGAAGGGCAAACTCCGCTCAGGATGACAGACCAGCAATTTCTTTCAAATACTCATCCTTGTACCCGAGATAATTCTTCGCATAGCGCAGAATCATTTCCTCGTCGGTCGATCCCAACTTGCGGCGGAACTTGCCGGGAGAGCCCGCCCAAAGCGATCCCGGCTCGACCACGGTCTTCTCGGGAATCAGCGTGCCCGCTCCGATGATCGAGCCTGCGCCGATGCGCGCTCCGTTCAGAATAATCGAGCCCATGCCGATCAGGCAGCGGTCTTCGACGGTGCATCCGTGCAGCGTGACCAAATGTCCCACGGTGACATATTCGCCGACATACACGCCCCACTGCTGTTTCATGCCGTGGAGCACGCTGTTGTCCTGCACGTTTGAGTAAGCGCCGACGCGGATTTCATGCACGTCGCCACGCAGGACGGCATTCATCCACACCGAGGCATGCTCGCCCAGCACGACGTCGCCCGTGATCTGCGCCGAAGCATCGACATAGCAGCTGGCAGGAATCGATGGGGTGATTCCTTTGTAGGATCGAATCATTTATTCCCGTGCCGATACCAGTTGGCTCTCGTTGGCCGCGCCGAGATGCTGGCGCAGGATATTCAACATGCGGCGCAAGGGTTCGGCTGCGCCCCACAGCAGTTGATCTCCCACGGTGAATCCGCCCAGGTACTCCGCCCCCAGCGTCAGTTTGTGCAGACGTCCTATGGGGACGGCGAGCGTGCCCGAAACTTTCGTGGGCGTGAGATCGCGCAGCGTGTCCTCTTTGCGATTGGGAATTACCCGCACCCATTCGTTGCTGTGCGCTAAAATCTGTTCGATCTCAGGCAGGGGAACGTCCTTCTTCAGCTTGATCACGAGCCCCTGGCTGTGGCAGCGCATGGTGCCAACACGCACACAGATGCCATCCACCGGCACGGGCGGATCGAGCCCGAGAATCTTGTTGGTCTCGGCCATGCCCTTCCACTCTTCGCGCGTCTGGCCGCCGGGCATTTCTTTGTCAATCCAGGCCAGCAAGCTGCCCGCCAGCGGCGCGCCAAACTCGGAGGTTGGCAGCGAATCAGCGCGTTGCGCCACGATGACCATCCGGTCCACTTCCAGCGCGTTTTCCGACGGCGACTTGCGCACGGGATCGACCAGGCATCCCATCTGCTTGACCAATTCCAGCATCTTGGCAGCACCCGCCCCCGAGGCCGCCTGATACGTCATGGTGGTGATCCATTCGACCAGCCCGGCCCGGAGCAGTCCGGTGACCGCCATCAGCATGAGGCTGACGGTGCAGTTTCCGCCGACGTAATTCTTCACGCCGCGCTCCAGGCCGCGCTCGATCACGCCGGCGTTCACCGGATCGAGAATAATGACCGCGTCGTCCTTCATGCGCAGCGTGGAAGCCGCGTCAATCCAGTATCCGCGCCAGCCATTTTGACGTAGCGGGCCGAAGACTTCAGTCGTATACTCGCCGCCCTGGCAACTGATGAGCACATCGCAGGCGGCGAGTTCTTTCAAGTTGCGCGCGTCGCGCAAAACGCCGCCCGCCCGGGCTTCCGCCGGCGCGGCGCCGCCAACGTTCGACGTAGAAAAGAAGACCGGCTCCAACCCGGCAAAGTCGCCTTCTTCGCGCATCCTCTGCATGAGGACGCTGCCCACCATTCCGCGCCACCCGATGAGTCCGACTCGAAGCATAGACATTTAGTCTACTAGACGTGCGCCGCGATTCCCACTCCGGGAATGATCGGGAAAAAGACCCTCCCCATCACTGAACTCACCCGCGTGCGCGTGCTATACAAGGCTCGGGTTTCCCAGGTTCGCGGAGGAGCCTTCCGGCCGCAGGCTTTTTAACGCTGTCCTCCGGCACTACTCCGCGGATTCCCTGCCTCGCGTCCGGTTAACGCGCGTCGGGCCGTCCTTCCGAGTCGATCTTGCGACATGACTGTCGCAGCGAGGGACGACTTTATGACTTCGACGCGCCTTTTTTCTCTTCTCGTCCTCATACCGCTCATGATTTTGATTCCCGTCGACCTGACGGCCCAGGATTCCGCCACGGGATCGATTCGGGGCACGGTGCTTGATGCGACTGGCAGCCGCATCGCCCAAGCTTCGATCGTCGTGGTGAATACCGCAACCGGCGCTCGCTACGCCGCGACCAGCGACGGCGAAGGCCGCTTTGCTTTTGAATTGCTGCCTCCCGGCGATTACTCGGCGCGCGTGGTCGCGGAGGGTATGTCGCCCCAAGTCACGCCACAGCTGCACGTCGATGTCGGCGGCACGGCCCAATTGGAGTACCACCTCACGGTCGCTGGAGTACAGGAGAACATCACGGTCTCAGCGTCTCCGGGTCCGGTCGAAACCAAGCCGAGCGCGGTTTCCACGTTGCTCGACGAACGAGCGATCGCAGACTTGCCGCTCAACGGCCGCCGCTTCTCCGACCTGATGCTGCTCTCACCCGGAGTAACCCAGGACCCTCGGAGTTTGAACTCGTCCACCAACGGAGATCTTTCCTTTGGCGGGATTCGGGGCTTCCAGAACAGCTTTCTCGTCGATGGCGGCGACAACAATAACGCCTTTCTTGCGCAGGCCCGCGGGCGCTACCGCGCACCGTATCAATTTTCTACCGAAGTCGTGCAGGAGTTTCGCGTTTCGTCGAATTCGTACGGGGCGGAGCTGGGGCGTTCAGGTAGCGCGGTAGTCAATGTCGTGACTAAGTCCGGCTCAAATCATGTTCACGGAACCGCCTTCTACTATCTGCGTGACAGTTCTTTCGGCGCGGCTGATCCGTTTCTGGCCTTCAAGCCCCACAATCGCCAGCAGCAAGGTGGAGGCACAATTGGCGGGCCGCTCAAGCGCAACGAGATCTTTTTTTTCGCCGGATTTGACCAACATTTTTTTCACGAGCCCAACGTGGTCGAGTTTTTGAATGGCAGCTCGCAAGTCGTGCCCCAACCTGGCACCGGTCCTTACACGCCGGGAGACTATGACTCGACAGACCATGACTTGGTTTTCGCGACAGCGGCGTATCTGACCTCGCTCGCAGGGGAGTATCCTGCCGGGCAGATCGGGAATTCCGCCTACGGCAAGCTCGACATCAATCTGACGCCGCATCATCAGCTCGCCCTGCGCATGAGCACGTCGCGCTACTGGGGATCGAACAACGTTTTTCTGGACCCGGGTAGTCCCGTGACCTATGACTCGATCAGCGACAATGGAGAAGAACAGGTCGCCACCGAAACCGGCTCGCTTGCGCTGATTTCAAGCCTCTCGCCGCGCTGGATCAGCCATCTGCGCGCCCAGTTCTCGCGGGACCTGCAGCAGTCCTACAGCAACACGACCGACGCACTGGTGAAAATTCCCACGATCCTCGATGGCATGGGACGGTCCGACCTTCTTCCCCGGCAAACCCGCGAGCATCGTCTGCACATTGCAGAAACGCTTAGTCATGAAGGCCACCGCAGTTCCTGGAAACTCGGTGGCGACGGCTTGTTGACCTGGATCTATGATTTCTTTCCCAGCCAGCAGAGCGGAGAGTTTCTTTTCTATCCCATTAAGGTCGACCCGTTTACTTATGAGCCGATGGAGGGCGGCCTTCAACTCACGCCGCTGCGCGCCTACGCTCATGAAGTCCCGCACTACTATCTGCAGAACTTCGGCGGCGCCGCATCGAATCCCGATACCAACGAATATGCGGCTTTCGCGCAGGACACGATCCGCCTGACGGACCGGTTGGCGGTGAATCTGGGCGTGCGCTGGGATTTGCAGACCTTCACGACGTCCGGACTCTTGTCGAACCCGCTGTTTCCGCCTGCGGGTAAGGTTCCGTTCCAGCCCTATAACTTTGCGCCCCGCGCCGGAATTGCGTATTCAGTCGGGAAGACGCGTCCGTTTGTGATTCGGGGCGGTTACGGGATTTTCTATGTGCGCATCCCACAGATTTACAACTCGGCCATTCAGACCGAGAACGGCATTACCGACGCGCAGGTTTTCCTCAACAACACGCGCTACTGGGACCAAACGTTCTTTCCCACGTATCCCAATCCATTGGTGAGCTGTTCCCTCTCTGCGGCAAACTGTGCCTTGCCTGCCGGACTCACCCAAGGCGTGCCCAACGATCCAGCCTCGGTGACGCACGGAGTCTCTGCTTTCGCTCCCAACTTCGTGACCCCTCGGGTGCAACAGGCGAGCGTCACATTCGAGAAAGAAGTCGCCGGCCGCACAACAATCGCTTTGTCCTTGCTCAACGTCCGCGGTGAACATCTCATCCGCGCACTCGACGTGAATCTGCCGGAGCCCACAGCGCTGACCTATCCCATCTTCGACTCGACGGGTTCGATCTTCCAGGGCGGCTACTACACCGTGGATTCCTTTGCGACCTGGCAATTCAGCAGCACGCTTGACTGCCCTTTTCCGCCGTGCATCAATCCTCTGGGACGCCCCATCGCACAACTGGGCGCGATCGACGAATTTCAGAGCGCTGCCTCGAGCCTCTACAACGGTGCGACGCTCTCGCTCAATCGCCGCGTCGCCCAAGGGGTATATTTACGCCTTTCCTACACTTATGCTCGCGCCATGGACGACGGCCAGGACGCACTGGTCGCTGGCCAACCCGCTACCGTTCAGAATTCCTATGTCCCGAGCGCCGAGCGTGGACCGAGTGTCACGGACCAACGCCACCGCGTGGTCGCAGCGTTTTCTGTCGACCCCCATCCGTTTCACCGGGGGCACGAGGTGGCGGGTTTCTTCTTCAACAACTGGAAGCTTTCTACGGTGGTCAACTACGGCAGCGGACGCCCAGTCAACGCCACCGTCGATGGCGATCCTAATCAGGACGGCAACGACCTGAACGACCGCCTTCCTGGTTACCGCCGAAATGCGTTCACCGGCCCGGATTACGCCACCACGGACTTGCGCCTCACGAGGAAAATCCGTCTCGGCGAAGGCTGCCGGCTCGAATTAGTGGCCGAGTCGTTCAACCTGCTCAATCGCGACAACCAGCGGGTGGCCATTACATCGAACGGAATGGTGGCCTCCGCGAGCACGTTCGTGCAGAGTTATGTAACTACCAACACTGCGCCATACCCCGGCTACTATGAACTACCCGGCAATTTCATGAAGCCCAACGCAGCCTATGCGCCCCGCCAGGTTCAGTTAGCGTTAAAGTTAGTCTTCTAGCTGAACTGGAGTGCGCTGCTGTTATTGACCAATGCAGAATATAATGACGGTTCGGTCGCCCACGAAGGAGTCTGGTAGAGCAGATCTCTTCGCGATCTTAGCGGTTAGAAGCCTTTGAGCGCGAAGGACACGCGAAGGATTCGCCAAGGGCCCCAAGGAGACGGATTAGGTCACGAGATCGTGCAAAGCTGAGCGGACGGCTGATCGTCTCACAATGATATTGTCGGTGCCTTGGCAATCTGAGCAAGGGAATTCTGAGCCTTCCCCTTGACTTGGCCGCTAATCCTTGAAATAACTATTCGGTCCAACGGGACGAGTCTGGAGGTGTGTCAGTTTGGCAGAAGTACGGCTTCAAGAGGGAGAATCCCTCGAGAATGCTCTACGCCGCTTCAAGCGCAAGGTGCAGCAGGAAGACATTATCAAGGAAGTGAAGCGCCACTCCTTCTACCTGAAGCCCGGCGAGAAGAAGCGCGTGAAGGCTGCGCTGGCTCGCAAGCGAGCCCGCAAGAAAACGCGCAAAGAACAGGATTGAGATACGCAAAGGGCCGCTCCTTGCCGGGGCGGCCCTGCTCGATAGGGCCTTTCAGATCGAGCTCACGGCGGGGAGTCTGATTCTCATCAGTGCTTTCGCACATCAGCCAGATAGTTAGTACCCATGCCCGGTTTCTGGGTGTGGCGGGCCGAGTCCATAGGGCAATTACGAGGGGGAGATTTACACATCCTGTTTTTCTCCGCGCCGCCGCAGTTTTTTCCCCGCGAGTGGGCGCGTGGAAACGGGCTGAAGGGAGCCATCCTCAATGGAGTTTCAGGACAAGGTGCTGAAGTGCGTGGATTGCGGAAGTGATTTTGTGTTTACCGCTGGCGAGCAACTTTTCTTCCACGACAAGCAGTTCAAGAACGAGCCTAAACGGTGTAAGGCGTGCAAAACCAAGCGGGTTGCGGTGCTTGGCGCGACCCCATCCCAGGGACAAGGCTATCGTTACGCCAAGGTCGAGACCCAGGCGGTCTGCTCGGGATGCGGCAGGGAGACGACGGTGCCGTTTCGTCCGACGCAGGGGCGTCCGGTGTTTTGCCGAGAATGTTTTCAGGCCCGGAGAACAGCGGCAACGGCCTGATTCGTCGTGGCCTGGCGCTGATTTCTGGCAGCCCCTGGCCGGTCCCTCGGGGTGCGTTACCATGGATACGTGCCCGGATACTACGTAGAGAATTTCGGTTGCCGCGCCACGCAGGCTGATGGGGCCGCGCTCGAACGCCAGTTCGAGGAATGTGGTCAATCTCGCGCTTCGACTCCTGCGGAAGCTGCCATAGTCGTGCTGAACACCTGCACCGTGACTGCGGCGGCCGATCAAGACGCACGTGCCGCCATTCGCCGCATCCGGCGGCTGAACCCGAAAGCCAGCATCGTAGTGACCGGCTGCTATGCTCAACGCGCCCCAGAAGAAGTTGCCGGCCTGCAGGGAGTGAGCCACGTCATCGGCAATTCCCACAAGCATCGGCTGGCGGAGATTGTCGGGGCTTCCGGCGGCTTTGGCCATCGCAGCCCTTTCGGAGTCGAGCCGGTTTCCGATCCCGGTTGGTGCGGCGCTTCCGGAACCAAGACCAGCTCTGATTTTGGGTGGCGCAGCGCTTCTAGCGCTGCGGGCAGGGACGCCTCTGGACAGTGGGCTTTAGCCCCTGAGGTACCGTCATTTGTCCCGTTGGCAAAGCTTTCTGAGCCCGCCGGAAGCCGGGAGCCGGACGCCCGGAGCCCGATCTTCGTCTCCGACATTTTCGCTCATACGGAACTCGTCTCTGCCCCAGTCTTCGACGCTGCCAATGAACGCACGCGTCCCAACTTGAAAGTGCAGGACGGTTGCGATAACCGGTGCTCGTTCTGCGTAATTCCCTACGTCCGCGGCCAGAGCCGTTCGCTCGAAATAAACCGGATCCTAGGTGAAGTGAAAACGCTGGTCGAGGCCGGCTATCGCGAAGTGGTTCTCAGTGGCATCAATCTCGGGAGGTGGGGCAAGGATTTGGACCTCGGACCTCAGGCGTCAGACCTCGGACAAGGCCGGCGGGCTGAGGTCCGCGGTCTGAGGTCCGGCGCAGTTTTGCCAAAGCCGACGCTCCCTTTTTTGATTCGCATCATCCTTGCAGAAACTTCTCTCGAAAAACTCCGCATTTCTTCGGTCGAGCCGATGGACTGGACCGACGACCTGATCTCGCTCGTGGCTTCGTCGCCACGGATCGCCAAGCACGCGCACGTGCCCATGCAATCTGCCAGCGACGCGGTATTGCGGCGCATGCATCGCAAGTACCGACCTTGGCACTATCGCGAAAAGATCGAAAAAATTCATGCCGCCATGCCCTGTGCCGCGATCGGCGCGGATGTGATGGTCGGATTTCCCGGCGAAACCGACGCGGACTTCGAAGCTACGCGCCGCATGATCGAAGACTTGCCATTCACCTACCTGCACGTCTTCACGTACTCGCCCCGTCCCGGCACTCCTGCCGCGGCCATGGCGGATCAGGTTCCTCCAGGCATAGCCCGCGAGCGCAACCGCATTCTCCGCGAACTAGCCTCCGCGAAGAAGCTGGCATTCATGCGCAGCTTCGTTGGAAAGAGCGTAGAGGCGATCACGCTGAAGAACACGCGTGACGCAGGCGCCCCGGATCCGGACCATTCCCTCCATTGTCATTCCGAGCCGCCGGAAGCTGCGCGCAAGCGCGGCGACGACGCGAGAGGAATCTCGGCTCTCTCCTTTACCGAAGCTCTGACCGACAACTACCTGAAGCTGCATCTGAAAGGACGCCACGAAGCCAACCGGTGGCTGCGCGCCCGCATCGATGGCGTGACCAGCGGCGCGCTTGAGGGGATTGTCGTGCAGGATGATCTCCCCGCACAGGCGTCATTTGCTTGACTCATCCAAACCGCATTCAAAGCTGATTCTCTTCGACAAGGTTCGGCGGACGGGGCACGCTTCAGCGACGCGAAGGAGATGGCGCTTTTGCTCGGTCGTCAGTTCACCCTCCAGAACGATTTCATATCGGAATACGACCTCGTCCGAACGAGTCCTGTCGAGGCTAACTTTCGTGATGACCTCATGAAGTGGAATCCCATCGTGGTTGGCGCGCATGCGCACAGTCATGTTCACGCAAGTCGCCAAAGCCGCTTCCAGCAGGTCGTGAGGCCGGAAGCCGGAATGCTTCCCGCTTTTGTCAACAGTAGTATCGGAAACGCCTTGATGTTCTCCGTCGGAAAACCGGGTCTGGTATGGAGTCAGTTCGCTGGTAGCACGGATCATGCGTGCATTATCCGAAAGGCCGGTCCAACGCGCAAATGCAGGCGGGCGGCGGCTTCTGCTAGACTGTCGCGTTTAACCCAAACATGTCCGCTACCGTTGCGACTCCAATCCCTACGTCGAGCAAAATCGAAATCCCGGAAAAGACTCTGTTATCCGGTCTGGCTCTGACGAGCTTTGCCGCCCTTTTGCTTGAGCTTTCCTTGACGCGCCTGTTTTCGGTCGTGCTCTACTATCACTTTGCTTTTCTTGCGATTTCGATTGCTTTGCTGGGACTTGGCGCCGGCGGCGTGTTCGCGTACCTGATGAAGACGCGCCTGGCAACGCTAGACACGCGACGGCTGGCCGCTCGTGTATGCATGGCGAATTCTCTGGTCGTAGTTGTCGTCCTTGAGATTGTGCTTCATGTTCCGGTCGCGCTTGACGTTTCCGAAAGAAACTTTCTGCGACTGGCGTCACTCTATCTCGCCGCCGCAGCGCCTTTCTTTCTGACGGGATTGCTGTTCTCGGTCGTATTCGCGCGGGAAACTCATCGCATTCCGCGCCTCTATGGCGCCGATCTTGGCGGCGGCTCGCTGGCTTGCCTCGCGGTCGTGTCTCTGCTGAACTGGCTGGGCGGGCCGAATGTGATTCTGGCTGCTGCGGTTGCGTTGGCCATCGCCGGAATGGTTTGGGCCGAAGCTCGCGGCGCGCGCAGGAATGCGGGCCTGCTGGCGCTGGCTATTGTGGCGTTGGTTGGAGCCAACCATTCCGGGCGTTTCATTGACGTAGTCTATGCCAAGGGCATGTTCCGCGATCCGGCCTGGGTGGAATTCGCGCGCTGGAACGCGATCTCGCGGGTGGAGGTCGACCGCCAGGGACAAGCCAAGGTGGCCGTCATCGACGCCGACGCTTCCACTTACATCATGAACGCGGACCTCGCACACTGGAAGGGAACGGAATGGGAACACGATCTCATGTCCGCACCGCCTGCCCTGGCTAACGTTCTGCGACCCCACGGAGAGTTCGCCGTCATCGGGCCGGGCGGCGGAGTTGACGTGTTACGCGCGGTTGCGAACGGGAGCCCCAACGTAACCGGGATCGAAATCAATCCCATCATCGCTACCACCGTCATGCGCGGGCGCTACGCCGATTACTCGCAGCATCTCTACCAACGACCCGAAGTGCACATTCATGTCAGCGACGGGCGCTCGTATCTGCGCTCATCGGCGCAACGCTTCGATGTTGTGCAGATGACGCTGGTGGATACCTGGGCCTCGACGGCGGCGGGCGCATTCGCCCTGAGCGAAAACAACTTGTATACGGTGGAGGCGTTCCGCGAGTACTTCGAGCATCTCAAACCTGACGGAATGATCGCCATCACTCGTTGGGAGTTTCACCATCCGCGGGAGGCGCTGCGCGTGGTCGCAGTCGCGATGGAAGCGCTTCATCGGATGGGAGTGGCCAATCCGGAACGGCATTTCATGATCGCATCGCAAGGCGCGCTCAATGAGGATGGCATCCCGGTGGCAGTGTTAGCCAAGAGGACTCCTTTCACCGCTGCGGAGGAAGATAGCGTACGCAACTATCTGCGTAACTACGATAAGATCACTCCGCTTTATCTGCCGTCGCAGCCGGGGGAGAATCCGTTTTCGGAGCTGATCGCCAGCAATGATGCTTACGCTTTCGCGAACAGCTATGCCTACAACGTCGCACCGGTCAGCGACAACGCTCCGTTCTTCTTTTTCACTCTGAAACCGAGTCAGATTCTGGGTGAAAAAGGAGTGCGCCGAGGGATTGACTGGAAGGTGAATCTGGGAGTGCTGATGCTGCTTCTGGTGTTGGTCATTTCTGTGTGCGCCGTGCTTCTTTTCTTGATTTTGCCCTTGGCGCTGAAGACCGGCGGAGCCCGTCCGTCGCCGCTTCCGCTGCTTTATTTCGTGGCGGTGGGGCTAGGCTACATTTTGGTAGAGATCGCGTTCATCCAACGCTTCGTCTTGTTCCTTGGGCATCCCACCTACGCACTGACGGTAGTGATCTTTCTGCTGCTGCTTTCGAGCGGAGCGGGGAGCCTGTTCTCGCGGCTCTGGCTGCCGCGCACGGAAATGGGCTGGTTGCCGCTGCTGCTGGTGGCCGCGACGCTTCTGATCTACGTGCTTTTTCTGCCCGGCCGCCTGGCTGGGCTGGTCGGGCTCGACTTTGGATACCGGCTCGTGGTTAGTGGAGTTCTTCTCATTCCGCTGGGCTTCGTCATGGGGATGCCATTCCCGACGGGTTTGCGGGCGCTGGCGTCGGCGCGCGCTGCGATACCGGCAAGCGAAGACAATGCTATTGAGTGGGCATGGGCCATCAACGCTGCAGCCAGCGTACTGGGCTCGGTGCTGGCCATGGTCATCGCCATCCAGTTTGGATTGACCGTCACGCTGGCATGCGGCGCTGGCGCGTACCTCATCGCGCTCGGGCTTATGCCCATCCTGCACACGAAAGCGGCTTAGGGTCGGCTCCGGTTTTGTTATTATTCTGGCGTGGGCGTGCCGCCGAGGAATGGACTCCATTCTGGGCTGTGGCTGCGGCCGGCAAGAACGCGAAAGCTGGCGTATTGAGGGAATCCGGTGCCTAGTCAGAAGCAGCTCAGATGGTCGCAGCTTCGGGTTGGGATCACAGTGATCATCGCCAGTGTGACCCTGGCGGCTCTGTTATTCCTGATGTCCAACACAGCCGGGCTGCTCACTCCCCGCATTACCCTTCGGGCTTACTTCGATAATGCCGAGGGTCTGCGTACCGGTGCTCCGGTGCGTTTGAGCGGCGTGGATATTGGCAATGTCACCCGCATCCGCGTCGTTCCCGAAAAAGAGAAGCAGCTCACGCCGGTCGAAGTGGTCATGAAGGTGAGCACGAAATACGGCTACGCTCTGCGGCGGGATTCGGTGACTTCGCTCGAAACCGCCGGTGTGTTGGGGGAAACGTATATCGATATCGATAGCACACAAGCTGTCGGTCCGGTGGCGAAGGATGGCGATACTCTGGCGACCCAGGTGCATCCGGACTTCAACCAGGTGGTGCGCTCCAGCCAAAGCACTTTGGAAAATGTGCAGACGCTCGTCAACCGCGTCGACCGCATCCTGAGCTTTGCCGAGAGCGGCAAGGGCTCGCTGGGCAAGTTGATTTACGATCCCACCCTCTACAACCGATTCTCGGCCACGGTGGCGGACTTCCAGAAGATTGTGGATCAGGTGGGCAGCGGGCAAGGCAGCCTCGGCGCTCTCATCAGCCGCAACGACGCCTACGACAAGTTCGTCGCTACCCTCGACAAGATGAACGCCGTCATTGATGAAATCCAGGAGGGCAAGGGCACGGCAGGGAAGTTCGTGAAAGATCCCTCACTCTACAACAACGCCAACGACACCATTGCCAATGTAAAGAAGCTGACGGAAGACATCAATGCCGGCAAAGGCACGATCGGCAAGCTGTCCAAGGATGAGGAATTGGCTAAGAAACTCGATACCACGATCACCAAGCTCTCCCAGCTGACCACCGAACTCGAAGCTGGCCAGGGAACCGCGGGCCGGTTGATTAAGGACGAGTCACTTTACAACAATGCGAACCAGATGCTGGTGGAGAGCCGCGATCTAGTCAAGGCGATCCGCGAAAACCCCAAGAAGTATCTAAGTATCAAGATGCATATCTTCTGAGCGCCTCGGCGGTCTTGCCCTGGCTCTGATGCTCGCCAATTCCGAAGCCTGCTCCCAGCAGCAAGATCACAAGCACGCCCAAAGAGATGAGAAGAAGCCCGTCCGCCGCAAGCTAAGACACCGCGGAGTGCGGTGGGTGCCCCACTTCTCGCTGGTTTTGCGAGAAGTGGGGATTTTCGATGGCGCTGGCAGAGTGCATGGGGACTGTCTTCGTAGCGTCGGCTTGCTCGTGCGCGTGATAGCTGGATCGTACCATCGGTCCAGATTCCACGTGGCGGAAGCCGAAGCGCAGCGCTTCATTCCGCAGGTAGACAAACTCTTCCGGCTCGTAGAACCGTGCAATGGGCAGATGATCTTTCGACGGGCGCAAGTACTGCCCTACCGTGAGAATATCCACGCCGCGCACGCCCAGATCGCGGAAGACCTCAATCAGTTCTTCGGTCGATTCGCCCAGGCCAACCATCAGGCCGCTCTTGGTCACCATACCGGGGGAAAACTTTTTCGCATTTTCGAGCAGCGCGAGCGAACGCTCGTAGCGCGCGCCGGACCGGACGGCGCGGTATAGCCGGGGCACGGTTTCGGTGTTGTGGTTGAGCACGTGGGGTTTGGCCTCGAGGACTATGCGCAGAGATTCTTCCTGTCCCTGAAAATCAGGAATCAGTACTTCGATGCGGCAATTGGGCGTGAGTTCTCGAATTTCGCCGATAGTCTCGGCGAAGATCTTCGCGCTGCCGATATTGTCATCGTCCCGGTTTACGCTCGTAATGACCGCATGTTTCAGTCCCAGTGTAGCGACGGCTTCGGCCACGCGGCTAGGCTCATCCCTATCGATCGGCTCCGGACGTCCCTTGGGCACGGCGCAAAAACCGCAGCGCCGCGTGCAGACGTTGCCGAGCAGCATGAAAGTCGCGGTCTTGTGATTCCAGCACTCGCCAATGTTGGGGCACTGCGCCGACTCGCACACCGTGTGCAGCCCCAGCCCGCGGGCGAGTCTTTTCAGATCGTGGAAGTTGTCGCCTACAGGCGCTTTGGCCCGCAGCCACTGCGGCTTGGGCGCGCGAGGCGGAGGGGACAATTCGATTTGAATGAGTTGGGAAGGAGCGGACATCAAACTTGATTCTATCAGCTTGGAATTACTTGGAGTTCCATTTCGGGCTTTCGCACCGATCGGTGCGGCGCAGTTGTGACATCGGTCACAGACGGATGACCTGGCCGCGCCGGTAACATTCGCGCAACCTTTCTGAGCGAGGTGTCGAAAATGGATCCGGTCCTTGTAATCACAGCCTTTCTGTTCGCTGTAGCAGGATCGATGATCTTCTTCCTTACTCGCAGGCACGGCCGGCGGCGGGTCGACGCGCTGAATCGTGACCTTAGCGACGCCAGAGACGAACTGGTGTCGGCCAAGGCCGGTTTCGCGGCCCGGGACGAAGAACTCCGGAGTCGGATCGGCGAAGCGCGTGGGGAGGTAAATCAGTCCAGCCAGCGGTTAATCAAGCTGGCCGACGAGTTAAAGGCTGTGCTGGAGGAAAAAGGGCGGCTGCAAGGCACGGCATCTCGTCTTGAAGAAGTCCAGGCGGTGCTTCTCGAGCGAGACAACCGGATCGATTTGTTGAACGCTCAAATCGTCAGCCTTGAGCGTGAGAGGGCCGAGGCTGTTAAGGACGCTCAAGCGGCTGACCGACGCGCCACGGAAATCCTCACCAACGAACGAGATGCGCATACTGAAATAGTCAAGGCCAAGGACGACCAAATAGCGAGGTTGAACGAGTTTATAGCTCAGGCTCGCCAGGTGCTCACCACTGAGTTCAAGGCGCTCTCGGCCGATGCCATAAAGGATGCTCGGGCCCAGCTTCTGCAGGAGGCCGACAAGATTATCGGAAAGCACGCGGAGGAAACGACGGTCAAGGTGGACCTGCATCAGCAGCGGATTGCGACCTTGCTCAAGCCGGTGGAGGAAACGATCAAACGGCTGGACAAGCATGTCGAAGATAGCAACTTGTCCAGGGCAAATGCGGAAACGTTGCTGAACGACCGAATAGAGCGACTGAAGACCGCCAGCGAATCTCTCAACAGTGCCCTCCGTAAGCCGGTGGTGAAGGGCAGCTGGGGCGAGATGGTGCTCGAAGATGCACTGGAGGATGCTGGCTTGGTGGCCGGCATCGATTTTGTTCTCCAGCACACCACGGACGGAGAGGACGGGCGCAAGCGGACTGATGCGGTTGTGAGCATGCCGAAGGGCCGGAAGCTGATTATCGACAGCAAGAATCTCATGGAGTCATACATTGCCTACATGAACGCAGAGGACGAGGCTGAGCGGCTGGTTCTCGCCGAGGAACACTCAAAACGGTTGAGAGCCCACATGCGAGATTTGTGTAGTAAAGAGTACTGGAGCCGGTACCAAGGTTTGGACTGCGTTTTCCTCTTTATCCCTCATGAGGGCATGTACCACGCCGCAATTCGGGACGAGGCTGAACTGATACGGGAGGCGAGCGAGAAGCGGGTCTTCCTCTGCAACCCCATGACCCTGATCCCATTACTTAAGGCGATGCGTTACGTTCTCGATCAGGACCGGCTAAACCAGAACGCTGAGGAGATAAGCAAGGTGGGGGCTGATCTCTATACAGAAGTTACCCGATTCGCCGGCAATATGGCTGCACTCGGAGACCGTCTGAGGTCAACCGTGAGAGCCTACAACGACTCGATTCCAGGGCTCGACCGCTTCATAGTCAGCAAGTCCCGGAGACTAAAGCAGCTGGGGTGTTGGCGGGGGCCGGAAGCCCAGCTGCCGGAGATGGTTGACATGGAGCCTCGGCTCTTTTCCAGCGAGGAGCTTCGAGGCTCCGAGGAAGAAAACCGGAACGGGAAGAACGCAGCCTGACGTCTAGGTTGTCCTCATCCCCTCAGTGCGGGCCAGCGCAGACTGCCGCTGATCGAACGTCCAAAGCCGATCCGCCTGCAACAGCAGCGCCGCAGCTGCCGTACGCATGAACCGCAACGGCTGAAGCCGCTTCCTTCTCTGCTGCCTTCCACGGCACGCCTCGAAGGCGTGCCCTGATACGGATCTCTTTTCAAACTGCACTACTAGCGGCTGGCGCGCTCATCCTGGAATAACTCACCCCACCTCCACGAGTCCATACGTATGCTTCCATCTCGCGCGCATGTGGACCAGGGCACGGCTGATTTCTTCCGACGAAAGCTCTGAGTTTGGGCCAGCTAGAACTGCCGCTGCTTCCCGTTTCGCCGCCTCAAGCAACTGCGCATCGCGAATGATGTTGGCCACCCGGAAGCTGGGCAGGCCCGCCTGGCGCGTGCCGAAGAATTCTCCCGGGCCGCGAAGTTCGAGATCGAGTTCGGCGATCTTGAATCCATCGTTGTTTTGCACCATGGCGTCGAGCCGCCGCTGACCTTCTTCCGTGATTTTGCCGCCGGTCATCAGAACACAATACGACTTGGCCGCGCCGCGGCCGATGCGTCCGCGCAACTGGTGAAGCTGTGCCAGGCCGAAGCGCTCAGCGTGTTCAATGACCATGACGGTCGCATTGGGCACGTCTACGCCGACTTCAATCACGGTGGTTGCGACCAGGATCTGCAGCTCGCCTTTTTGAAACATCCGCATAACTTGATCTTTCAAGTCGGCGTCGAGCCGGCCGTGCAGCAGCCCGACTTTGAGGTCAGCGAAAACCTGCCCGCTCAGTTCGCGGTACATCTTGATGGCTGCCTTCAGTTCCGATTCTTCATTCTCAGAAATCACGGGATAGACCACATATGCCTGATGTCCGGCAGCGACCTGTTTGCGAACGAAATCCCAGACTTTGGGCGATTGGTCGTCGGGCACGCAGCGTGTGACGATAGGCGTGCGGCCCGGCGGGAGTTCGTCGAGCACGCTGAGGTCGAGGTCGCCGTAAAGAGTGAGCGCGAGCGTCCGCGGGATGGGCGTCGCGGTCATGACGAGAACATCGGGTTCGGGCGGACTCACCTTTTCCGAAGCAGCAGTCGGGCTTCGCCCGACCGGAACCCTCGACTCCGCTCGGGGCAGGCTCTTGGGGCCGGCCGTCCCTACATGAACTCCTTCGCTGCTATCACCTGACTTCTTCATCAGCTTCAGCCGCTGCATCACTCCGAAACGATGCTGCTCGTCCACGATGACAAGGCCGAGCCTGGCGAATTCGACTCTTTCTTCCAGCAATGCATGAGTGCCGATGACAAGCTGCGCGTTACCCTGTGCGATGTGCCGCTGAATTTCGCGCTTGCGCTCGGTCTCGAGCGAGCCTGTCAGAAGAACGATGCGATAGCCGGCATTCTCCAGAATGCGCCTCGCCGAAAAGTAATGCTGCTGCGCCAGAATCTCCGTCGGCGCCATCAGCGCGACCTGGCACCCGTTTTCGATGGCGATGATCGCGGCCTCGAAGCCGACGATCGTCTTGCCCGATCCCACATCGCCCTGCAGCAAACGCCGCATCGGGTAAGGCTTTTCCATGTCGGCAGCGATTTCTTTTAGCACGCGCTTCTGCGCCGCCGTTGGATGAAAAGGAAGAATTTTCTTGATCGCTGCCCGCACGCTCTCATCCAGGCGGAAAGCAAAGCCGGTCTGTGTTTTCTGCTGGCGGCGCTTGAGCTCCAGGCCCAGTTCTACAAAAAACAGCTCATCAAAAATCAAGCGAATATGCGCCGCCGTGCGCCACGACTGCAGATTCTCGAAGCTTTCGCCGGGCTCAGGCCAGTGAACGTTCCACAGCGCGGCACGCGGCGCAATCAACCCCAGCCGGGCGCGCACGACGGCAGGAATCGGCTCGGGCAGATCGGGCGTGAGATTATCGAGTGCAGTGCGGATTGCGCGGCGAAACCAGCGCGGCGTGAGGCGGCCCTGGCCGGCAGACTCGTAGATAGGAACGATGCGCCCGACTTCCAGCGATTCCGCAGCCTTCTTTTCCGCGGCGCCATTCTCGCCGCCATCGCTGGAATCTCCGAGAATTTCGAATTGCGGCTGGATGAGCTGCAATTCGCGGCTGCGCTGGTCTTCTTCGACCTTGCCGTAAAGGGCGATCATCTGGCCAGGTTTGAACTTGCCCTGCAGGTAGGTGGCGTTGAACCATAGGCAGCGCAGACGCGCCCGCCCCTGCCCAATGACCAGCTCAAAGATCGGCATGCGGCGGGTGCGGAATAGACCGGAGTTGCGCGCCTCTGCGATCACGGTAGCCATTTCGCCGGGACGCAGTTCGGCAATGCCTCGCGGATTCAGCCGGTCTTCATAACGAAAAGGAAGATAATAGAGCAGGTCGCTGACGGTGTGTATGCCCTTGCCAGCGAGAATCTCCGCGATGCGCGGACCGACCCCTTTGACATACTGCACCGGAGTGGAGAGTTCGAGCATGCCAAGGCATCGTCGATTGAAGATTGCTGATTTCTGAATGAGCATCCTCAGAACGACCGGGGTTCATCCAACAATCAACAATCAGGAAATCAACAATTGTTCCCCATGGTAGCAGCAGCGAAGGCTGGCTGGTTTAGCTTTGAGACCGCCCAGGAGATCCGCGGTGTCTAAACCATCAGTGACGATTAATTTTCTCCAGTCGCTGCTGGCGATTGTGTTGGGGAACGTGGTGTATTTCATCCTCATGCCCTCGCTGCCACCATTGGCCCAGCATCATCGCTTCAAGGTCGACTTTGGCACGCTGGTGGACTTCTGGTTCTGCCTGGTAGCATATGGGCTAATCCGCACCGCCCGGAAGTGGAAGTAGAAAAGGCTTCGCTTCCTGCTCAAGAATCCAGTTACTTTGGGAACCTCGGTAACCCCCACCCGCGACGGTAGAATCCGTTGGAATGGAGAAAATCGCGGTTCTGTATGACGCCGGCCAGGCCGTGCTGTCCACCTTCGATTTGGACGAGGTATTGCAGCGAATCCTGGCCATCGCGCGGGACTATTTTCATTTGCAGAACGTGGCCATCCTGCTGCTCGATAAGGAGGCGCAGCAGCTGTGCGTCCGCTCCCAGATCGGCTGGGATGCGGGCAAAGACAAGGACCGCATGGGCTACAACGAAGGCCTCATCGGAGCTGCAGCCTGCAGGAAACAGCCGGTCTACGCTCCCGATGTGAGCAAGGACCCGCGATATATCTGTGCTGCCCAGTCCACACGTTCCGAACTGGCAATTCCACTCATGGTGCGGGATGAAGTCGTGGGCGTGCTCGATTGCCAGAGCGACCGCCTCGACCACTTCGATCGTGAAACTGTCGACCTGCTGATGCTGTTTTCCACGCAGGCTTCGATTGCGCTGCAGAATGCGCGCCTGTATTCGCTCGAACGACAGCGTGCTCGTCAACTGGAAGCAATCAACACCGTAGCCCAGCAGAGCACTGCGGTTATGGATTTGGAGGAGTTGCTGGCCCGCGCCTGCTCGGTGATTCAGCGGGCGTTTCAGGTACCACATGTGTCGCTGCTTCTGCGAGAGGAGGCAGATCTGGTGCTGCGGGCGCATCACGGGACGCTTACTCTGTGCATTCCTGAGGGTGGGCGTTTCCCCGCCAGCCAGCCGCCGTGGGAAAGAATTCTGGCGGCCGGGGGCACGCTAATCGAAAACGATCTAGGCTGCCAGCCGGAATCGTTCCGGCTTTTCCGCGAGGCATCGTCGCGCATGAGCATTCCTCTGATTTCTTTCGGGCAGACCCTGGGCGTGCTAACGCTCCACAGCGCGCGGGCCAATGCCTTCGGCGAAAGCGAACTGCAATCGCTGGAATCGGTGGCTGACATCTGCGCCAATTCCATCCAGAATGCGCATTACGTAGAGAGAGTCAAGCAACTGGCCTACCTGGATGGCCTGACCGGCATCTTCAACCGGCGTTTTTTTGAAATGCGGATCGTAGAAGAAATCGAACGCGCCCGGCGCTTTGGAAGCGGCTTGGCCGTGGTAATGACCGACATCGACCAGTTCAAGAGATTGAATGACGAATTCGGCCACTTGCTGGGAGACGAAGCGCTGCGCCAAGTCTCGTCGCTATTCCACCAGAATTTGCGGAAGATCGATGTCGTTTGCCGCTATGGGGGCGAAGAGTTTGCCCTGTTGCTGACCCAGACCAGCGCGCGGCAGGCCGTTACCGTAGCCGAAAAATTGAGGAAGCTTGTGGAAGAGTGGCAATTCCCGGGCGTGCCCCGCACGGTCACGATAAGCGCTGGAGTCGCTGTCTTCCCCGATCACGGGACGACCCGCGACGAACTGATCCGCTCCGCCGACAACGCGCTGTATTGCGCGAAACAGACTGGGCGGAATCGCGTTTGCCTCAACAGCCGGTCCCGGGCCGCCTCCACGGGCCAGTAATCATGCAATTGCCAACGCGCGTCCGGATTTACTGCTCCCACGTCGAGACGTTTTGAGCGCGCCGGTTCGCGGCTAGATGTCCAGCCCGCGCCACGGCATTCCCCGGCGCATCCGCTCAAGTTCTCGTTGGAGCCGTTGTTGCTCTTCCCGGAACTGTTCCTGCTGCTTTCTTGTTTGCTCGCCAAACTCCCGCTGCTTTGCGCACAGCGACTCGCGCAGCTCTTCCGCAGCCTTCCTCGCCTCTGCCGCGGACAATTCCACCGCCGGTTTCATCGTGGCCAATTCGTTCTGCAATTTGCTTAACTCTAGGGCCGACGCCGCATTCATCAGCGGCTCGTCGAAGCTTTCCTCTTCCAGCAGATTCCCAGAGTCCTTGTGTCCGGGCACAGGCAGGTTCAGGTTCAGGTCTTTTTTGTCGCGAATAATCCCGACGTTGATGGAGCTGGCGCCATGCGAGCGCACGGCGTGGGAAAAATCGCTCGTATCATGGATTGGTTGGTCGTTGATCTTCACGATCACGTCCCCGGCACGAAAGCCTGCTTTGTCGGCGCGGCTGCCCTTCTCGACACTGCGAACCAGCACCCCGTTCCCATCTTTGACGCCAAAAAACTCGCCCAGCTGCGGCGTGATACATTCCACCGTCAATCCGCTCCGCGCCGAAGATGTCATCACGACCGTGATCGAGGGAATATCGATTTCCGGCACGTGAATCTCCGGGATCGCAACGTGAAAATCCTTCGCACCGGGACTGGGCCAGGAGAACTCCTTATGACGATCAGCCAACTGTGTCTTCACGGTTACGGGCTGGCCGTCGCGGCTGAGGTCGAGCGTTACGACGCGGCCGGGCGGAGTTTCGTGGATCATGCGGCGCAGTTGTGCGGCGCTTTCAACCGGCGTGCCATTCATGGCGAGGATAACATCATGTTCCTTGATGCCGGCTTTCCCAGCCGGAGCGTCCTGGTCCACCATCGTGACCTCGACGCCCTTTTCCTCTTTGAGCTTCAGCGCGCTCACACGTTCGGCGGTCACATCTGCGATGTCGACGCCCAGGTACGAGCTCGTGCCGCTGTCATCGCTCGAAAAGATGAAGGCATGTTCGGATGAATCCAACGCACGGGTCTGAGCTGCATGGGAAAAACTGAGCAGCAATGGAAGCAACGCGACGCTGATTGGAATGTACCTGCGCATATTCATGTCCTCAGCATGTTCCGACTGTTGATTGCCGGCGGGAGTCCGGATCCTCGTGCGCCGGCGGTTCTTCAACAATCAAAAATCAACAATCATGAATGTATTTACCGGACTCGTTTGAAACTGATGTCGCCCGTCGTGGTATGAACTTTCAACAGCGGGCCGCCGCCGTTCAGGTTCCCCTCGGCGGAAATTGTTTTCGAAGCCCAATCACCTTCGCTCCGTACCTGAATGTCGGGAAACTCGGACGTGATGCGGTGTCCGCTGGCCAGATCCACGCTGGCGCGCACGGTAACGGCGACATCGGGAGCGATGTAGACGGTAATATCGCCAGCGGAAGTCTCCAGCCGCGAATCACGACGCTCGCCGCCCGTATTGACCAGCTTCACTACAATTCCGCCCGCTCCGGTGTCCACCTGAGCCGAAGGCACACCATAAAGCTCGATGCCACCGCCACCGGTCTGGGCGTGTACGTGTCCTTGGGCTGAATTGAGGCGAATGCTGCCGCCGCCCGTCTCGATTTCCGCCGGCCCGCCGATGTCCCCCAACTCGATGCTGCCCCCGCCAGTGGAGGCTTTCACTCTTCCGTTGCAATGATGCACCACGATGCTGCCACCGCCGGTCTCGATTCCCGCGCCCTGCGCGCAGGACTGAATCTCGATGCTGCCCCCGCCAGTTCCGGCAACAAGCTTGCCATTGGCCTGGTGTACCTCGATCGATCCGCCACCGGTGTGCAAGCCAATGTCGCCACTGATCCTGCCCACGTCGATCGATCCGCCGCCGGTTTCCGCGTTGGTGCCGCCTCCAATGTCGTCGAGATGTATGCTGCCGCCGCCGGTTTGGGCCTCCACGCGACCGGCGAGCCCCGTCGTGTCCACGCTGCCTCCCTCGGTCTCCAGCTTGACCAGCGCTATCTCGCGGGGGACCACGACGGAAAGCTCTCCCAGACAATAGCGTGGGCGCCTTCCCTGCCAATCGCCCACGATCCAGGCTGTGTCGCCCTTCACATACGCGGTGACTTTGTACTGCTCAAACTGGCGCCGCGCCTCCTGCTCCGATGAAGTACGAAGAACTGTGTGAGCGACGTAGCTGATATCCTGCTGCTGCCCGCCACGCACGACGACCGCCCCCATGTCCACCTTGACTCTAAGATTCTTGACCCCGGCCAGCGTGCCCGTAATCTCCTGGGCCCAGCCTTCCCCTTCGCGGGATACGCGGGCCTCCTGCGCCACGGCCAACGGCGCCAGCAGGACCAGCACACTTGCCAGCCCGATCCACGATTGCTTGTGTTTTAAACCGTCCACTCCAGTTCCTTTCTCCCCATTTGTCGCTCACGTCGCATCTTGAAAAACACCCGTTTCACCCACGTTTCAGTCAATCTCCGGCAACTGGGCCAGCAACGTCCGTGCCTGCGATTTGATGTATGTGCTCTGATCTTTGGCCGCGAGCGCCATGAGCACACCACGCACGCTACCGTCAGCTTTTACCGGCTCCAGCAGCCGCAAGGCCTCGATGCGCACACCGGAGTTAGTATCGTTCACCAGCGCCCGCAGCACGGCGTCGCGCACATTGGTGTCGTTCCTCACGTAATTACCGAGCGCATCCAGAGACTTGAGCCGCACTCCCGGATTCGTGTCGTTCTGCAGCGCGTAAATCAGCGCTTCCCGCACTTGCATGTCGCCGGTCTTTTGCGACAAAAGATCCACAGAGTCCACGCGCACGCCCGAGTTATAGTTGTTGCGAGCGGCGTAGAGCAGCAGTTGCTGGATGCGCTCGTCGTTCAGCGATCCCTGCGCTTCCTGAGTGGAAACGGTGTTGTACTTGATGCTGATCTGATTGGTGCCGGGTTCTTGGGTGATGGAACTGATGCTGGCGACGGAAGCCTCAGCGGGTGGCGGGGGTGAATGGTCAATGATCGGCGCGCGCGTTCCGTAGATTCGATACGTCGTCCCCATCCCACCGGCAAATCCGAGAATGAGAATCGCCGAGGCCAGCGCGGGCGAGAATCGCACCTGCCGCAGCCAGTTGGCCGGATCGAACGCCAGGCGATGCAGGAAGCCGCCTTGTTTGGCCGTCTCCAACGCCTCCTGCAGGCGCATGCGAGAAGCCGCCAGCAGATTGGGCGAGGGATCGGCCGCCCGATCCTGCGAAAGCAGCGCATGAAATTCCTGCTCGGCCTTTAGTTCCGCCGCGCAATCAGCGCAGCGTGCCGTGTGCTGCTCCAGTTCGTGGCGGGCATCGTCCGCCAGCTCGCCATAAACATAGAGCGTGATATTTTGTCGTACCCATTCGCACTTCATAAGTTCCACCTTCGAGTCCTGAGTCGCGAGTCCTGAGTCCCGTGCAAAAACTCACAACTCGGGACTCGCAGCTCGCGACTAATTCACCTCATATCCGCCAGCGCCCCGCGTAACTTCTGCGTGGCCCGGAAGAGCGTATTCTTGGCGGTCTCTTCCGTCGTCTGCAAAATCTCACCTACCGTCCGCAGCTTCAATCCGTGATAATGCTTCAGCTCGAACACCATGCGCTCGCGCGGCGTCAGCTTCTCAAGCGCTCCCGCGATGCGCGCGCCAAGCTGCCGCCGCATCAAGTCCCGTTCCGGATTCGCCCCGGCGCGTCCGTCCGGTACCTGTTCGAGCAGGTCGTACTCATCGCCGTCGGCGTCTTTCGCTACCGGCGCATCTTCCTTGCGCACACTTTTCTTGCGCAGGTGATCAAGGCATAAATTGGTCACGATCCGGTAGATCCATGTGTAAAAGGAGCACTCGAACCGGAAACTGCCGATGTTCTTATAGGCCTTGAGGAAGGCGTCCTGATAGACGTCCTGGGCGTCGTGCTCGCTTCCCGTGAGGTGAAAAGCCAAGCGAAGCACCGCCTGATCGTAGTGGCGCACCAGTTCCTCGAAGGCGCCGGCGTTGCCGCGCTGCGCCTCGCGGATCAACATCGTGTCATCTATGCGGCGTGCCTGCCCAGCCATGCGGCCCTGCCGGGGGAATCTGGTCACCGCTGACTCTATCGACTCTCTCACTCTTTGCTTTGGAGTGGGCCCGTTCGCCAAACGCAATCGATACTGCCCATGCATCGGCCGGCATTTCGTGTCGTGTCCTCTGCCCGGCCCGGGATTCATGCCGTAATCCGGGCTGGCACAGGAATAGACGGAGAGTCAGCGGAAGCGTGAGCAGAAATTATAGGCCGTCGGAGGGAATTTGGGGACCTAGGTCATTCTGGGACAGGGAGTTAGGGTAAGGACAGAAACAGCCGAAGAGGGTGTGGCGCGGGACGCTCTCGCCCGAGTGCCGGCCAGTTTGGCGGGAAAAGTGCCTCGAGAGTGAAAGGCAGGTGCGTCGAGTCTTCCCCCACCAAAGCTAAAGCCTGTATGCTCCTGCCGTAGGGACATTTCAAATGAGCAAATTAGTTTTCATCCTTGGCGCGGGTTGTTCCGCTGCGGCAGGCGCGCCGACCATGCCGAAATTCCTCGACGCGGCAGAATCGATTGCTAGGAGTAAGAAGCTTGCCGTGGGCGATCAGGAGAGGTTCGACCTGGTATTCAAAGCCTACGATTGCCTGCAGTCGATCTACTCGAAATCGTCTGAGATTGATCTTCTAAATGTGGAGTCGCTGTTCGCGGCGTTCGAGATGGCAGAGACAATTGGAAGCCTAACAGGCTGCGGAAAAATTGATTCGTAACGTGTTTTTCTTGCCCTTGTTCATTTTTCGTGATGCCGAATGATCTGATTTTCGGTTTGTTAGCGGCCCCAGACTCTGACTCCAGACTCTGTCGGAC